>ERZ791704.610-NODE-610-length-20645-cov-3.60947_pt1 | contig 20645 bp, 16 predicted proteins | sample MGYA00510045_ERZ791704 | MGnify/ENA primary metagenome ERZ791704 (study PRJEB30046, sample SAMN00715247) | human gut metagenome | study: EMG produced TPA metagenomics assembly of the A metagenome-wide association study of gut microbiota in type 2...
CCACGCCGATGATAGTGAGTTGTATTTCTTGCGAAAGTAGGTAGTCTCCGGGCTCTCCATAAAAAACAAACCTCTTGGACTTAACCGTTCAAGAGGTTTTGTTTTTTCCGGCGCTGGAAAATACCCTTAAATTTATTTCTTTAAAGCGGTTTTTGCGCCTGCCTCATGATATAAATTTTCTATTGTTCTCTACTTTTCATAGGAGATTTACCATGAGACGACTCGTAGCAATTGCAATGACTTGTGCCGCAATGGGGGTCGGCATTTCTTCCGGTGCTTACGCCGCTACTTTCAAATGGGCTAGCCAGGGGGGACATATTAACTTTTGATCCCCACGCGCAAAACGAAGCATTTAACAATACCGCTAATTCATATGTCTACGAAGCATTATTAAATCTCAATAAAGGAAAAGTACAGCCATGCCTGGCTGAAAGCTGGACTTCCGTCCCGGAAGGTTTTGTTTTCAAGCTGCGCAAAGGTGTGAAATTTCATGAGGAAGAACCTCTGACGGCTGAAGACGTCGCCTTCTCGATCAATCGAGCCCTCCATCCGATTTCTCAGTTCAAAACATTTACCGCAGGTATTCTCGGCGCCGAGGCACTGCCTAACGGCGATGTTTTGATCAGAACTATTAATCATTCTCCCGTACTTCTCAATCAGCTTGCCTACCTCAGAATTTTGAATAAAGCCTGGGCTGAAAAGCATGGTGCAGCTGCGCCGCAGAATTTTGTTGCCAAGGAAGAAGCCTACGCAGCAAAACACGCAAACGGCACCGGCCCTTTCAAACTTCAGTCTCGTGAAGTCGATATCAAAACAGTTTTTGTTGAAAATCCTGATTGGTGGAATAAAGCCAATAAAGTCGTAAATGTCACAGAAGGCATCTATACCCCGATTAAATCGGCGGCGACGCGCATGGCTGCCTTGTTGTCCGGAGAAGTGGACTTTGTCCCTGACCCCGCAACGCAAGATATTCAGCGTCTGAAGAACAATCCTAAGGTCAAGCTTCAGTCCGGCCCTGAACTGCGAGTGCTTATGATCTCTTTGGACCAGATGCGCGATGAATCTCCTTACGTCTTCGTTGACGGCAAGAAAACGGATAAAAACCCGTTTAAAGACATCCGCGTTCGTCAGGCTTTGTACCAGGCCATTGACATTAAAACGCTCCAGCGTGCGGTGATGAGAGGCTTTTCACTCCCGAACGGATCAATTATTTCCTCCGAGACGAACGGTTGGAGTGCTAAAGCAGCCGAACGCCTTCCGTATGATCCTCAGGCAGCTAAAAAGCTCCTTGCCGAAGCCGGCTATCCCAACGGTTTTGAATTCACCCTTGACTGCCCGAATAACCGCTATATCAACGATGAGGCCATCGGTAAGGCTCTGGCCGGAATGTGGGCAAAAATCGGCGTGAAGGTAAAGGTAAACGCAATCCCACGCGCAAATTATTTCCCGAAAGTTCTGCGCTATGACTCCTCTGTCGGAATGGTCGGCTGGGGTGCTTCTACTCAGGATGCTTTATTCCCGCTTCAGTCTCTCGTCGAAACAGTGGACGTTAAAAAAGGCAATGGCCTCTCGAATATCGGCCGAGTTTCAGATCCTGAGCTGGATGCTTTGATTGAAAAAATCAAGCAAGAGGAAAACTTTGACAAACGCAATGAACTGATTGAACAGGCACTGCTTCGCGTCAATAAGAACATCTATGTACTTCCTCTTCACACTCAAGTTATTAATTGGGCTCTGAAGAAAAATATAGAAGCTCCCTTACGTGCGGACGACCGCTTGGAGCTCGATAAAGTAATCGTGAAGTAATTCTCTACATGGCCGAGAATTACCTTTCTCGGCCATTCGACTCCCGAAAGGATGCCGACAGATGTTCTCGTTTGTTATAAAACGTCTGCTCCAGGCAATATTGGTCATGTTAATCGTGACCATGATTGCATTTCTGTTGTTCCAATTCGTAGGTGACCCTGTGACGCAAATGCTGGGCCAGGAAGCCACTGAGGCTGATCGGCTTGCGCTCACGCATGAGCTGGGGCTGGATCAGCCTATTTGGAAACAGTTCGGAGCGTTTATTGCTAATACTCTCCACGGTGACTTTGGAATGTCATTACGCCAAGGTACACCGGTGGTTGACTTATTTAAGGAAAAAATGCCGGCTACGCTCGAGCTCGCATTTTTCTCTGCCATGGTGGCTACGTTCATGGGGATTCCTCTGGGCGTGTTCGTCGCTTTGAAGAAAAATTCGATCTGGGCAAGCTGGCTGATGGGACTTTCACTCGTGGGGATCTCGCTGCCGACCTTTTTTATCGGTATTTTGCTGATCCTTGTTTTCTCCGTTTGGCTCGGCTGGCTGCCGTCTTACGGACGAGGAGAGACGGTTGCGTTCGGCTGGTGGACAACCGGTCTTCTTACCGGCGACGGTCTGAAACATATCATCCTTCCTGCCGTGACATTAGCAATCTTTCAAATTGCGTTAGTCATGCGATTGGTACGCAGTGAAATGTTTGAAGTCATGCGCACGGATTACATTCGTTTTGCACGGGCCAGGGGCGTACCGAAACGAAAAATCTTCTTTAGACATGCGTTGAAAAATACGCTGCTGCCGGTGATTACGATCACGGGACTCCAGATCGGAGGCATCATCGCCTTTTCGATCGTGACCGAAACCGTTTTCCAGTGGCCGGGTATGGGTCTGCTGTTTATACAGGCGGTTCAGTTTGCAGATATTCCGGTCATGGCAGCCTACCTCTGTCTAATTTCTCTAATTTTTGTCGTCATCAACCTCATTGTTGACTTGCTCTACTTGGCAGTGGATCCGAGGCTGAAATCAGATGCAGCAAGCAAGGAATAAAAATGAACAGTGTTAACTTAGATAATTTTGCAGATCCTTTTTTCCTTGGAGAAACGAAGGAAGAACTGCGTCGTATTCGTCAGGATTTTCACATTCATCCCGAAATCGGCCTGATAACGCCGAGAACTTCCCGCATCATTGCTGATTTACTGAGAAAGTACGGGGTCGATGAAGTTCACGAAGGCATCGGAGGTGACGGCGTGGTAGGCGTCATTTACGGAAGGCTTCCAGGAGAGGCTTCCGTCGGCCTGAGAGCGGATATAGATGCACTGCCCTTAAAGGAATTGTCCGATCATGACCACGTATCTCAAGTCGAAGGCGCAATGCATGCCTGCGGCCACGACGGTCATGCGGCAGCATTATTGGGTGCGGCTAAGAAACTCGCTTGCGAGAGAAATTTCGGAGGTAAAGTTGTTTTAGTTTTCCAACCCGGAGAAGAGGGATGGTCCGGTGCTAAGCACATGATGGAAGACGGGCTTTTTGAACGTTTTCCGATGCAGGAAATTTATGCCCTCCATAATTCTTCTGCGATTGAACCGGGACGAATCGCTTTGAATTACGGCGCGATGCAGGCAGCTGCGGATGCTTTCACAATCGTCGTGAAAGGCAAAGGCGGCCATGCATCTCGTCCCAATTTAAATCACGACCCTGTGATTGCAGCCGCACACATTATCTTGGCACTCCAAACGATTGTGTCTCGAGAAGTTGATCCGTTGGAGACTGCGGTGGTTTCGTGCTGCTCTCTTCAGGCAGGCGACCCTCGTGCGCAGAGCGTTTGTCCTGATTCCTGTCAAATTGTCGGTACCGCCCGTACTTTCTCTCCAGATGTTAGGGATTTAGTGGAAAAAAGAATCGGAGAGATCAGTGCATCTATCGCCGCAGGCTTAGGCTGCACGGCAGAAACCGATTACGGCCGTTTTTATCCGCCCTGCATCAATACGCCGGAACAAGCAGCCTTTATGGCCGATGTCGCCGCCGGGTTTGTCGGTGAAGAAAATGTGGATCGCAACTATCCCAGAATGGCCGGCGGGGAAGATTTTGCCTTCATGCTGGAAAAGGTTCCCGGTGCTTACATCCGAATTGGTCAGGGCGGCGCTTCTGCGCATAATCCGTACTTTGACTTTAACGACGAGATTCTTCCTCTGGCAGCCAGCGTTATGGCGGCAACAGCCGAAAAGAGGCTTCGAAAATTAAACGGCGGAGGCGACGGTGTTAACTAAAAACAGCGGGCAGCCTTCTGCATTCAAGCGTTTTTTAGAAAGCGACTTGATGTGGAAGTTTCTGCACTCTCCGGCTGCGATCATCAGCTTTGTCATTTGCGCCGGACTCTTGCTCTCTGCTTTTTTTGCGAGCTGGATCGCACCTTACGATCCTTTTGACCTGACTTCTTTTGACTTGTCGGATGCCTTTTTGCCTCCGGCTTGGATGGAAGGAGGCAAGTGGCAGTTTTTGCTGGGAACCGACGATCAAGGAAGAGATCTGCTTTCAGCCATTTTGTACGGGCTTCGGGTTTCCTTAGAGATCGGGTTATCTTCAGTCTTTATTTCTGTCGCGCTGGGTGTGTCTCTCGGTTTGATTTCCGGATATGCGGGCGGAGTTACGGATGCAGTCATCATGCGCTTTTGCGATGTGATGCTGAGTTTCCCAGCGATTCTTCTAGCTCTGCTGATTGATGGCATTATTCGCGTGATTCTGCCCGAGAGCATGCATGATCAGGCAGCCTACGGTGTTCTTATCTTTGCAATCTCTCTTTCCGGCTGGGTGCGTTATGCCCGTACGGTCAGAGGTGCGACGTTGAGTGAGAAGAAGCGCGATTATGTTCAGGCCGCAAAACTTTTCGGTGTGAGTCCGACAAGAATCATGTTTACGCACATCCTGCCCAACGTTTTGGGTCCGGTCTTAGTGCTTGCGACAGTCCAAGTGGCCTTGGCGATTATTACGGAAGCGACCTTGTCGTTTTTGGGTGTCGGTGTTCCTCCGACGACGCCGTCTTTGGGAACCTTGATTCGCATCGGTAATGAGTTCTTATTCTCAGGCGAATGGTGGATCACGATTTTCCCCGGTGTTGCACTTATTCTCTTTGTGCTGTCCGTCAATATGCTGGGCGACTGGCTGCGCGACGCACTTAACCCGAAACTTCAATGATGATTATGAATAATCAGCCGCTTTTAGAGGTTCGGAACCTCAAAGTAGAAATTCCGACAAGGAAAGGAACTCTGATTGCATTAGAAGATGTTTCTTTTAACTTGAAGGCCGGAGAAATATTGGGCGTGGTCGGAGAGTCCGGAGCCGGTAAGTCTATGGTCGGGAACTCCATCATCGGTCTTCTCGGAAAACCTGCCCATATCACGCACGGCGAGATCCTATTGGAAGGGAAGCGTATTGATAACTTGTCGGACGATGAAATGGAAAAGATCCGAGGCAAGAATATCGGTGCGATTTTCCAGGATCCGTTAACCAGTCTGAATCCTCTCTTTACGATCGGGGACCAGTTAATCGAAACGATCCGCATTCATTCCGATCTGAGTGAGAAAGAGGCACGTGAAAGGGCCATTCGTCTTTTGGTAGCGACCGGGGTGCCGGCCGCAGACAAGCGAATGGACAACTATCCTCATCAGTTCTCCGGAGGTATGCGTCAGCGTGTGGTTATTGCATTGGCGCTCAGTGCAGATCCGAAACTCATCATTGCTGATGAGCCCACAACGGCGCTCGATGTATCGGTACAGGCTCAGATCATTGAACTTCTTAAAAAGCTTTGTGAAGAAAACGGTACGGCAGTTATTTTGGTGACGCACGATATGGGTGTCATTGCCGAGGCAGCGGATCGCGTGGCTGTGATGTATGCGGGACGCCTGGTCGAACTTGCAGATAAGCGGACGCTCTTTAACGAGCCGCGCCATCCTTATACACGGATGCTTTTGGATGCTATCCCGGATTTAAGCCAGACCCATCGGAGACGCACGCCGATTTCGGGCGAAGTGCCCAATCCGCTCTCACCGCCCACAGGCTGCCCGTTCCATCCCCGCTGTCCGCTTGCCAACGAACGCTGCCGCAAAGAAATGCCGCCGCAAAGAAATGCCGCTTCGACAAATGATTGATTCACACGGATCCTTCTCTGAGGTGGCTTGTCACGCAGCAGAAGAAGGCAGGTTGTAATTTTTCATTGCGGTCGGCTGCTCAGACGTAAAAAAGAAAAATCCACAGTTTTTCAAACTTGCTACACTTAAAGTTTCAAATTTGCGTCTGTGCAGATTTTTATCGTCGTGTAAGCCTGGAATGATTTATCGTAAAGCACTCACATCCGAGTTATCCAATACCGCGGGAGGAGCATTCACTGTGCTCTTCTCCATTGTCGTTACTATCGGGCTTGTACGAATTCTGAATCAAACCGCAGGCGGCCGATACGACACAGGCTCTATCTTGGAAGTGGTCGCTTACACTTCTTTGATTAATCTGCCGGCCCTTATCTCATTAGCCCTGTTTTTAGCGGTTTTCATGACGCTGAACCGCTATTGGCGCGACAGCGAAATGTTCGTCTGGTTTTCCGCGGGCGGTTTGAGTTTGACATCCTGGATCCGGCCGGTTTTGCGCTTTGCACTGCCTGTCATACTCGTTGTCGCAGCTTGCTCGGTTGCTGTTTCTCCCTGGTCTAGAGCGCAGGTGCAGGCTTATCGCGATCGTTTTGCTCAGAAAGAGGACATCAGCAAACTTTCTTCGGGTCGATTTATTGAAGCAAAGAGCGGTCGTCAAGTTTTCTTTTTAGAAGGGGTCGATCAGGAAAAAGGTAAAGTCAAAACGCTTCTGATGGTGGAGCTCAAAAAAGACGGTTCCCGCTCCGTGCTTGTTTCCGACCGCGGTCATATAGAAAATAAACCGAACGGTGACCGCTACATTGTTTTAGACGACGGCCGCAAGTACGACATTAAGCCGTCGGGGCTCGGAGCCTCAGTGTCCGACTTTAGAGAATACGAAGTCAGAATGGACAGTTCTCCGTCGGAAGTCGGCGCGAACAAAAAGCTAAACGCGATGCCGATTGAGGAGCTGGTCAAAAGAACAGACAATCGTGCTAGGTCTGAGCTGTTTTGGAGAATATCCTGGCCGCTGGTTGCGCTAAATTTGGCCCTGCTTGCCATTCCGCTTTCCTATAACAATCCGCGCTCCATGAAATATTACGGACAGACAGCAGCGGTGCTGATCTTCATCCTTTATCTCAATGCGCTGTCGATTTTCCAGACCTGGATCACGCAAGGAAAGGTCGGCATTTTGAGTGCGACTTTGTACATGAATGTTCCGGTCGCAGTTCTGACCGCTTTCCTGTTCTATCGCCTGATGACGATAAATCAAGGGCGTTTTGATGCTTTCATTTATTGGCTGCTGAAGCCTTTCAGAGCAGCGGCGGGGTTGTTTAAGCGTAAGAAGGAGACACCATGAAAATCGTCTCCCGAATGATCTTTGCCCAGATCATGAAGAACTCTCTTTTTGTTCTTCTGACTCTGGTTGCCTTGTTTGCTTTCTTTGACCTCATCGGTCAGTCCGGCAATATCGGTACATCTTATTCCATGGGGCAGGCTTTCCTGCTGACGGCGCTGATTCTGCCGACACGATGCTATGAAGTGCTGCCGATTGCCGTGATGCTCGGCTCCATTTTTACGCTCTCGCGGCTCGCTTCAACGAGTCAGTTTACGGTCCTTCGCGTCTCCGGCATCGGACCGTGGCGATTCTGCGGCATGCTCCTTATGCCGGGTATCGTCCTTGTGATCTGTGCTTATCTTCTCGGAAATTTGGTTGCGCCTCCGGCTCAGCGTCTGGCAAAGGAATTCAAACTGGATATCAGCGGCTCAGCCTTTACCGGCAAAGAGCTCGACTCCGGCATCTGGGTTCGCGACGTGCAGCGCAATGAAGCAGGCGAACCGAAGAAAATCAGTTTTGTAAACGTTCAGAGGCTGCGTCCCGGAGAGGCGGCTTACGACTGGGTTATTTACGTCTTTGATCGTCCCGATCATCTGACGTCGATTGTGACGGCTAAGAGCGGTACGTATTCCGAGCAGGACGGCTGGGTGCTTCATGATGTCGTGGAAGAAACCGTACCGACGCTGCCTAAAGAGTCCAGAGCGCAGACCCAGGCGAGGGTAGAACGAAAAGTCATGAAGTCGATGGTTTGGGGCAAGAGCTTAGACGGCAACATCTTCGGCCTGCTGATGATTAAGCCTGAGGACATGTCTCTGCAGGAACTTCACTATTACATTGAATATCTGAAAGAGAACGGCCAGACTTATAAGCGCTTCGATACGGCGTTCTGGTCTAAAGCCTTCTACCCGCTGGCGATCTTAGTCATGCTGCTGCTTTCGATGCCTTTTGCTTATCAAAATGCGCGAGCAGGCGGTATGGCGATCAAGATTTTCTGCGGAATCATGATCGGTATCTTCTATTACGCCCTGAACAATCTCTTTGCGTTTATGAGTGCATTGGATAGTGTGCCGTCCATTATTTCGGCGATCCTGCCCTCGGTCATGATGACGCTCGCGGCCATTATTGCTATGTGGTATGTGGAGCGAAGATCCTGAGCAATAGATAGAGCAAAAGCGCCGATTCGGCGCTTTTGCTCTTGCATGAGGCTGGAAAAAATCAGTCTGTTTCTTCCTTTTCTTCCTCTTTTGTTCGTTCTTTGATGTCTTGAATAATGCGCTCAGCGGCGAGCATGTCTTCTTCTTTACGGAGGTTCTCTGCGATCACGCAAAGCGATTTTTCAAGGTTATCCAGCTCTTCCTGACTCAAACCAACGAGTGCTCTGTCCTGCATTCGCTTCATATTGGTTTTGAGGCCTCGTTCGATATCGCAGCCTTTTTTCGTTAATTTGACATACTTGCAGCGAAAATCGGCAGGGCTGTTTTTGCGCGTAATGAATCCCTTCGCTTCAAGACGCTTCATTAAACCGGTAATTGTGGGGTGAGACAACAGCAGCGCAGCTTGGACGCTTTGCTGGGTTACCTCATGTTTGCGGTTTTTGAAAAGGAACATCATGACGCTTGCTTGAGAGGATGTAATACCCAATGCGTCAAAATCCGCATTGCGGCATCGCTCCATCTGGTTATAAACGTAACGAAGGACTTTCAAAACGCCTTTCTCGTACTGATCACTCACTTTTAACTCCCACCTTTAGAGCGAGAAAACTACGTTCACTCACCCTTATGAACGAACAAATTATATGAATAAAAAAAATAAGCGTCCTTTGCAGGACGCCTATAGTGGGAGAATGAAGAAATTAAATTACGCAGTTTGAGTTTTCTTCAGTTTTGCCGTTTCCACGAACTCCTTTAAAGCTTCGGCGGTATGGGTGGAAGCCTTGAGTAAACGCTGGGGTGGGCCCGCAAAGACATTTTTGCCTCCTTGGCTACCCCCTTCGGGACCCATATCGATAATCCAGTCGGCTTCTGCGATCACATCCAGGTTGTGTTCAATGACAATAACGGTGTTGCCGGCATCGACAAGTCGATGCAAAACTTTTATCAATTTATCGACATCAGCCATGTGGAGACCGACGGTCGGCTCATCAAGAACGTAAACCGTCTCCGGCAGCTTACGGCCGCCTTTGCGGATGTCGTCCTTTACCTTAGAGAGCTCAGTGACGAGCTTGATGCGCTGGGCTTCGCCGCCGGAGAGTGTCGGAGAAGGCTGGCCCAAGGTCAGGTAACCGAGACCGACGTCCTGCATCAGTTTCAGCGGGTGAAGAATAGACGGGACCGACGCGAAGAACTCAACGGCTTCATCGACTTCCATCTTGAGAACTTCACCGATGCTTTTGCCTTTCCACTTCACTTCCAAGGTCTCGTCGTTAAAGCGCATCGAATCGCATACGTCGCAGTGAACCTTCACATCCGGCAGGAAGCTCATTTCCAAGGTTTTAACGCCCTGGCCTTCACAAGCTTCACAGCGGCCGCCCTTCACATTGAAGGAGAAGCGGGAGGCGGTGTAGCCGCGAGCCTTTGCTTCTTCGGACTGAGCAAAGAGTTTACGGATATCGTCCCAGAAACCGATGTATGTGGCAGGGCACGAACGCGGTGTCTTGCCGATCGGAGTTTGGTCTACTTCAAGGATGCGGTCAACCGTTTCCCAGCCGGAGATACCTTTGCAGCCTTCCGGAGCCGGGACGGATTTTCCTTTCTCTCGAATCAAGGCGACCATGTTCTTTAAGAACACCTCGCGGGCTAAGGTCGACTTACCTGATCCCGAAACCCCGGTCAGAACGGTTAAACGTTTGAGCGGGAAGGAAGCGGTGACATCCTTGAGGTTATGAGAATTAGCACCGTTGACGGTGATCATCGGATCGGACTTCAATGTGCGGCGTTTTGCTTTGCACGTATGCACCAGCGGATGCTTTAAATAGTATCCGGTCAGAGAATTCTCAGCGGCCTCAATATCTTCAACGGAGCCTTGAGCAATCAGGCGTCCGCCTCGGGTGCCGGCGCCCGGACCGATATCGATGACGTGGTCGGCGCAGCGAATCGTTTCCTCATCGTGTTCTACCACCAGCAGAGAGTTGCCCTTGGAGGTGAGCTGCTCAAGTGCGGAAAGCAAAATCTTGTTGTCGCGCGGATGCAGACCGATTGTCGGCTCGTCCAGGACGTAACAGACACCCTGGAGGTTAGTGCCGAGCTGGGAGGCTAAGCGGATACGCTGAGCTTCACCGCCCGAGAGCGTCGGTGCAGAGCGATCCAGGTTGAGGTAAGAAAGACCGACTTCCTTCAGGAAGGACAAGCGAGAGCGGATCTCCTGGAGCGCATCTCGAGCGATGTCGGCTTCACGGCCGGAAAGCTTGATAGTGCTGAAATAGTCCGCAGCCTGATCAATCGTCATCGCGGCAACATCTGCGATGGACTTGTCATTGAAACGAACATTGAGCGCGATCGGATTGAGTCGCCGGCCGTGACAGTCAGGGCAAATGATCAGCTCTTCAGACATGGCTTCGGCGGTCAATTCACCGGTATTCTCGTCCACCGCCAGTGCGGTTTGGAACGGCTTAAAACCGTTGCCCATACAGGTCGGGCACCAGCCGTGCTTAGAGTTGTAAGAGAACAAGCGCGGGTCAAGTTCGGGGAAGCTCTTCTGGCAGTTCGGACAGTTGGAGGTCGAAGAGAAAGTGCGTTTTTTGCCCTTTTGCTCGATATCCAGAATTCCCTTGCCGAAATCTAGTGTGACGGCGACGAGCTGTTTGATTTCTCCTTCGTTTTCGGAAACTACTTTGACCGTACCGGTGGGCAGGTCGATGTTGTGTTCCGTGAAACGAGACAAAGAAGGAAAGCGGAGGGTAGAGACTTTTTCTCCGTCCACGATCAGGTGCTCATAGCCTTTGTTTCTCGCCCAAACCGCCAAATCTTTGTAGAAGCCCTTGCGGTTTTTGACCAGAGGTGCAAGGAAAGTAATTTCCTTACCCTTATAAGCTTTCATAATCGAAGCGAAGATCTGTTCCTTAGACTGCTTGATGACCGGCACGTTGCAGGTCGGGCAGTACTGTGTTCCGAGCTTCACGTAGAGCAGACGCAGGAAATGATAAATCTCCGTCATGGTTGCGACGGTGGATTTCTGGCCGCCGCGGGAGGTGCGCTGTTCAATGGCAACCGTCGGCGGGATACCGTAAATGGCGTCGACATCCGGTGCGCCTGCAGGCTGCACCATTGAGCGCGCAAAGGCGTTGAGTGATTCCAGATATCTGCGCTGACCCTCGTTAAAGATCAAATCGAAGGCCAAAGTTGACTTACCCGAGCCCGAGACGCCGGTGACTACGGTGAACTTGTTGCGCGGGATCTGAAGAGAAAGGTTCTTCAAATTGTGTTCGCGTGCGTTGACGACCGTGATGGCGTCTTTGGGGTAAGACAGGGCCTTCGGCTCTTCCTGAGGCTTGAAGTCCGTGAAGTAGGCGCTCGGATTTTTTTCCTTGAGGGCTTTGTTGTAAGCGGCCAAAGCCAAGCCGGTCGGTGTGTCCTTGATACGGAAATCTTTGGGCGTGCCCGCAAAGAGTTCACGTCCGCCGCGCTCGCCGCCTTCGGGTCCGAGTTCGATAATCCAGTCGGATGCGTTGATCACGTCAAGGTTGTGTTCAACCAAAAGAACGGAGTGACCGGACTGAACCAGTTCCTGCAGCGACTTCATCAGTTTGAAAACGTCGTCAAAGTGCAGGCCGGTCGTGGGTTCGTCAAAGATGAAGAGCGTGTGTTTGCTCTCGCCTTTGAGAGCATCGGCAAGGTGCTTGGCGAGTTTGAGACGCTGAGCTTCGCCGCCGGACAAGGTCGGAATCGGCTGGCCGAGCTTGAGATAGTCCAGGCCGACTTTAACGAGCGGCTCGAGATTGCGCACGATTTCCTTGTTTTCTTTGAAGAAGTCGAGAGCTTCGGCAATCGTCATATCGAGCACTTCGGCAATGTTGGCTTCTTTGCCGTTGCGAGACAGTTTGACCTCGAGGATCTCACTGCGGTAGCGGCTGCCTTTGCATTCCGGGCAGCTTAAATACACATCGGATAAGAACTGCATTTCGATGTGTTCGAATCCGCTTCCGGAGCAGGCAGGGCAACGGCCCGTTCCGGAGTTAAAGGAGAACGTTCCGGCTTCATATTTACGCTTCTTGGCTTCCGGAGAAGCGGCAAAGAGACGGCGGATGGTTTCGAACGCGCCCATGAAAAGCGCAGGCGTGCTTCGTGTCGTTTTACCGATCGGGGACTGATCGACAAAGGAGACATCGCTGATGTTTTCGGTGCCGAGGAGTTTCTCGAATTTGCCCGGGGCCTCTGTGGACTTACCCTTGGCTTTCATCAAGGCCGGAACCAGGATGTCTTGGACCAGGGTGGACTTACCGGAACCCGAGACGCCCGCAATACATACGACCGAGTGCAGCGGAATGCGGATGTCTAAGTTTTTAAGGTTGTGCTCGGACGCACCCAGAAGAACCAGTGCGGGGTTAGCCGGGTTGATGCGTTTGTGGGCAGAATGCGGGAAGGTTCTTTCGCCGCGCAGGTAAGAACCCGTCAGCGTACGTGCTTTTTTGAGCTCTTCCGGCGTGCCGTCAAAAACAATTCTGCCGCCGTTGGCGCCGGGTCCGGGACCCATATCAATAATGCGGTCGGCCGCGAGCATCACCTGAGGGTCGTGTTCGACGACAACCAAAGTATTGCCGGCGCGGCGCAGGCGTTTCATGACGGAGTTCACGCGGTCCATATCTTGCGGATGCAGACCGATAGAAGGCTCATCGAGAACGAACAATGTATTGACCAGCGAAGTGCCGAGAGCGGTGGTCAGGTTAATACGCTGAACTTCTCCGCCGGAGAGCGTGCGGCTCTGACGGTCAAGATTGAGGTAACCGAGACCGACTTCCGTGAGGTAACGCAGGCGGGAGCGGATTTCGTCGAGCAGCATGCCGCAGCCTTCTTCGAGCGCCGGAGAAAGTTTGAGCTCATCGAAGAAGATTCTGAGTCTTTCGATCGGGAGCAGCATCAGGTCACGGATATTCAATCCGGGCAAATCGCGAAGCATGGCATCGGAGAAAGTTGCGTTGGCCGGGCGCCAGCGCGGATGAGAGCCTAACGCATGATCGGCGTTTTCTTTGGTGCCGATGCGCCAAAGGAGCGCGTCGGGTTTAAGACGAGCGCCGTGGCAGTCCGGGCAGGCAGTGTAGCTGCGATAGCGGGAGAGCATGACGCGGACGTGCATCTTGTAGGCTTTCGTTTCGAGCCATTCGAAGAAATGTTTAACGCCGTACCATTTCTTGGAGCGGAAGCTTGTCCATTTCGGATCGCCGAAGCAGACCCAATCCTTTTCTTCCTGGGTCAGATCACGGTAGGGCTTGTTGACATCGAGCCCGCGTTCGGCGGCATAACGCAGAAGGTCATCCTTGCATTCGGAATAGCTTTCCGTATTCCAAGGTTTGATCGCACCTTCTTTAATAGAAAGGCTTTCATCGGGGATGACTAAGCCGTAATCCACGCCGATGATTCTTCCGAAGCCGCGGCAGGTATCGCAGGCGCCTAGCGGAGAATTGAAGCTGAAGGTCGAATCATGCGGGCGCGCGTAGGTAATTCCGCACTCAGGACAAGTGAGCGCAGCGGAAAATTTCCAAACTTCTTCATCGGCGCCGGGGACGCGGACTTTGAGTTCCATCAAACCCTTGCCGAGACGGAGCGCCGTTTCGACGGCTTCCACGGCACGGCTGCGGGTGACGGACGGTTTAAAGCGGTCGGCAATGACCTCAATGTCGGAGCCGTTCGTTTTGCCCTGAGAAACGACAGTGCAGCGTGTAAAGCCCTGAGCCTCCAGGCCGGCAATGGCGGTTTCGGGTGGAAGCGAGGCAGGGACGTGCACGTGGAAGCACACGCTTAGGCGTGCGTCCGGAGAAACGTTTTCTAAGCGCTCGGCGATGTCTTCCCAGATATCCTGAGGGCTTTCTTCACGCACCAGGCGTCCGCAGCAGCGGCAGTAAAGCGAAGAAGCCTGAGAAAAGAGCATCTTCAGATGATCGTTGATCTCAGTCATCGTGCCCACGGTCGAGCGCGAGTTTCTGACCGGATTGGTCTGGTCAATCGCGATAGCGGGCGGCACACCTTCGACTTTGTCGACCTTAGGGCGATCCATACGGTCCATGAACTGGCGAACGTAGGGGCTGAAAGTTTCGACATAGCGGCGCTGGCCTTCAGCATAAAGGGTGTCAAAAACCAAAGAGGACTTACCCGAGCCGGAGACGCCGGTGACGACGGTTAATTTGCCGTGTTCGAAAGAAACGTCGATATTTTTTAAGTTGTTTTGTTTTGCTCCGCGGACGGAGATAAATTCTTTTGCGTTGTTCTTAGTCTGCATGTTCTTCCAAGTTAACGGAGTAGGCCGCCTATAGTGGAATCCGAAGGCGATTTTTAAAGACGGCACTTTGGTAGCGTTAACTATACTCTCGTCAAGATTTCAGGAAAATCAACGAGTTGTGAGGGAATGTTTGAAATCGAAACGAAAAGAAACGCGAACGGAAGGCAAAAATAAACCCGCCTCGGCATCTGTCGGGCGGGTGTCGGACTCATTAAAGAGTCTGCGGTTGCATCAAGCAGAAAAGAGGATTAATTGCCTCTGCGCTTTGCAGCATTGTCTTTGACCTGGCGGGCCAAAGAGTCGAAAGCAGCGCGAACGGCTGCGTGGGCGTCTTCGTTCTTCGTGTTCATGATGAATTCGTGGCCGGGAGCGTTAAGAGAAACGCGAACGCTGCACTCTCTGCCTTGGTTCTGGTGGCGGCCTTCGCTTTCAACGGCAACGCGGCAGCTGATCAGATCAGCGTCAAACTTGTGGAGTCCTTCGACTTCTTTTGCGATTAAATTTTCAAGAGCTTCAGAACGATCGATACCGTGGAAACTAACTTGCAGTGGAAGCTTCATATAATCCTCACTTTCTTTTTAAAACTTCTACCCCCAATTGTTTCATATTTTTCGAATAATTGTTAGGGATTTGTAAACTTGCTTTTTTGGAGCAAAATAGAAAAAGTTGTGTTTTCGCAGAATTTCACTGGAAAATAAACGAAGTTAATAGAAATTCGGCGTTTACCTAAGAGAAAACCCCTCCTTGCTTAATTCTCTTATTCTTCCGGCCGCCTTTGTTAACTCGTTTTAGGCTGTAAAAAAGGCTGATATCGATAATTTTTAGACCGGATTCGTTTAATACGGGACAAAAGACATCAATTTCGGCAGACTCTTTTACAAGAGAGAGAAGAAAATTCGGCTATCGGTCTGCTCGTTGTGTTAGTTTGACGATACAAATCCGGCTTTTAGTTCCACCGCCGGAGATTAATCAAAGAATCTACGAGGCTCTTCCGGATGATTGGAACCACAGAATTGATAGCTTCTCTGGACTTAGGGACGACAAGTGCCCGAGCGATTATTTTTAATGCCGAGGGGCGGCCCCTGGCAGCCTGTCAAAAACCGCTCACTCAATATTTTCCGCACGACGGCTGGGTCGAGCAGGATGCCGAGGAAATCTGGCTGAAACAAAAAGAATGTTTGCTAGGCGCATTGGCCGATCTCAACCTGTCCGGATCGGCGCTGCGGGCGCTTGGCATCACAAATCAAAGAGAGACCACGATCGTATGGTCGAAGAAAACCGGAGAGCCGATCTATCGCGCGATTGTTTGGCAGGACAGGCGTACTGCGGCTTTTTGCGAACGGCTTCACGACAATGGGTTTGAGCCTTTAATTCATGACAAAACCGGACTTTGTCTGGATCCTTATTTTTCCGCCTCGAAGGTTCGCTGGATCTTAGACAACGTTGAGGGTGCGAGAGAGAAGGCTTTGGCCGGCGAGCTTTTATTCGGCACTGTCGACAGCTGGCTTATTTGGAATCTGACAGGAGGTTTAGAGCACGTCACGGACGTCTCGAATGCTTCCCGCACACTCTTATTTAATATTCACAATTGCCGCTGGGATGAGGAGCTGCTGGATATCTTCGGCATTCCGGCGTCCATGCTCCCCCGCGTTGTTCCAAACTCCGGCCTTATCGGCAGGACGGCGCCTGCAATCCTTGGCGCTTCGATTGACATCTGCGGCGCGGCAGGAGACCAGCAGGCAGCTACCTTCGGGCAGGCATGCTTTCAGCCCGGCATGACCAAAAATACTTACGGCACCGGCGGCTTCCTCCTTATGAATACAGGTTCGACGCCTAAGTTATCCGACAACCGGCTTTTGAGTACCGTCGGTTGGAAGATTCCGGACGCAACCAGCTATGCTTTGGAAGGAAGCGTTTTCGTGGCCGGTGCTGTTGTGCAGTGGCTTAGGGAGGGTATGGGACTGATTGAGACAAGCGCGGAAATCGAGAGCCTGGCGCGGCAAGTTAAAGACAACGGAGGCGTTTACTTGATTCCGGCCTTTGTCGGGTTGGGTGCCCCTTACTGGGATCCTCATGCACGAGGATTAATGATCGGTCTGACTCGTGGAACGACACGCGCGCATATTGCTCGGGCTGCATTAGAATCAATAACATTCCAGTGCAATGACGTACTTCGGGCAATGATGAATGATGCCGGCGCGCGGCTTACCGAGCTGCGGGTAGACGGCGGCGCCTCGGAAAATGACCTGATGATGCAGTTTCAGGCAGATATTTCCGGCGTTCCGGTCGTGCGTCCCGAAGTGGTTGAGACTACGGCTTTGGGAGCAGCTTACTTAGCCGGTCTTGGCTGCGGGGTATGGAAGAGCACGGAAGAAATTGAAAAGTTGTGGCGGCGCGAGCGGACGTTTGAGCCGACGATGTCGCAGGATCAACGCGAATTTTTAACGACACAATGGGGCCGGGCAGTGGCGCGGTCTAAAGGATGGGAGCAGTAAGAATGGACTTCAACGCAAAGACTAATCCGGGGCGAGAAAGCCGTCTTCAGCAATTGGAAGAGGACAAAGTCTGGGATGTGCTCATCATCGGCGGCGGTGCGACCGGCGCCGGTATTGCGGTTGATGCCGCTGCTCGCGGTTTTTCCACAGTGTTGTTTGACACGCAGGACTTTTCCGAAGGTACTTCCAGCCGTTCAACCAAATTGATTCACGGCGGCGTTCGCTATATGAAGAATCCCCGCGACTGGAAGCTGGTTCGCGAGGCGATGATCGAACGCAAATTGCTTTTGGGCAACGCACCGCATATTGTCCATCCGGAGCCGTTCATTCTTCCCTGCTACGAGAACTTTGAGCGTGAATACTATATGGCCGGCCTCTGCCTTTACGGCGCCATGGCCTACGGCGGCTACGAAGTCGGCAAGACAGAATTCCTTTCTGCGGCCGAAACCATTCGCCGTTTGCCCGGCGTCAAAGCCGACGGCTTAAAGGGCGGCGTGCAGTTCTGGGATGCTCAGTTCGATGATTCCCGTCTCAATATTGCCTTGATGAAAACTGCCGAAGCCCGCGGTGCGCTTTTACTGAACTATGTGCCGGTCGTGGGATTCGAAAGGGGATGCGGCGGCGAAATTACGGTTGTGAAAGTCAAGGATAAGTTCAGCGGCAAAGAGTACAGCGTTAAGACCCGCATGGTCTTTAATGCAGCCGGCGTCTGGGCTGATGAAATCCGCCGCATGGTTTCTCCGGACGTGAAGCCCTTTATCCGCGCCTCCCGAGGCTCTCATATTGTTGTCAGCACGGATCACTTCGGCGGCAAGACCGGCATGTTTATTCCGAAAACTTCATTCCCTGGCACGGCGTTCTTGAAATCGGAACCACAGACAAGGAAGAAAAAGACATCTCCTTCAATCCGGAGCCGACAGAAGAAGAAATCGAATTCATGCTCGAGACGGCCCGCAAGTATCTGGCCTATCCGATTTCGCGCAAGGACGTCTTGGCTTCCTTTGCCGGACTGCGTCCTCTTTTTAATCCGAATGCCGGCGGTTCGACCGCAGCTGTGTCCAGAGAGCACTCGGTCATTCCTGAATTCAAGAACATGATTACGGTCACCGGCGGCAAGTGGACGGCTTACCGCAAGATGGCAGAGCATGCCATGTCTGTGGCCGTGGACCAAGGCTTAATTTATAAGCGTCCGTGCCCGACGAAATATATGTCGATCTATCGGGACAACGAGTTCAATCCTGACGAACTCGAAGCCGAGATTCTCAAAGGCACGCTGACGGATGAACAGCTGAAGGCCTACGCAGTACACTGCCGCGACACGCAGTTTGCGATGACACGGGAAGATGTTCTTTACCGCCGTCTGAGAATCGGCCAGATGAATAAGGCCAAGACAGAAGAGCTTCTGCCTAAGATCAAAGAGGTTTTTGAAGCCGAAGCTTCTTGATGAAAAGTTTGGCCAAGCAAAGTTTGCTCGGCCAAATTGCAAAAAACTTTATCAAAGAGGTATCAAGTTGAATTGACTTGATTTTTTACGTATAATCCTGTCCTCTCTGTTGGAGCGTTGTCCTTTCGTCATCGCTCGTCCGTTGTAAATAATGTCGTCTCGGGAATTAATCCGCCCGAGCTTAAAGATAATTTGCGGCGCATTTGTATGCGCCAAATTTATAGGTGAATAGTAATGAAAACCTTCTCGGCCAAGCCGCTTGAAGTGAAGCGTGAATGGTACGTGGTTGATGCAACCGATAAGGTTGTCGGCCGCCTTGCCGCTGAAATCGCTCTCAGACTCCGTGGCAAAGACAAGCCTGAATACACACCGCACGTCGACACGGGCGATTACATCATTGTTGTCAACGCTGACAAGCTCGTCATGACCGGTGCTAAAGCTGAAGACAAGAAATATTTCCGTCACTCCGGCTACCCCGGCGGCGTATATGAGACCACTTTCCGCAAGATGCAGGAAAAGCATCCCGGCCGTGCTCTCGAAATCGCAGTTAAAGGCATGCTTCCGAAGGGCCCGCTTGGCTACGCCATGTTCAAGAAGCTCTTCGTTTATGCCGGCAGCGACCATAAACACTCCGCCCAGCAACCCAAACAGCTTGAGATCTAAAAAATGATTGGAAATTACAACTACGGCACTGGCCGCCGCAAGAGCTCCGTTGCTCGCGTTTTCATGAAGCGCGGCACCGGCAAGATCGAAATCAACGGCCGTTCTCTTGATGAGTACATCCACCGCGAAACCGGCCGTATGGTCGTTCGTCAGCCGCTCATCCTCACCGACAACGTCGAAACATTCGATATCAAAGTCAATGTTCGCGGCGGCGGTGAATCCGGTCAGGCCGGCGCTATCCGTCACGGTATTACTCGCGCTCTGATCGATTACGATGCAGCTCTCAAGTCTGTTCTGTCTCAGGCAGGTCTTGTTACACGTGACGCTCGTGAAGTCGAACGTAAGAAAGTCGGTCTTCGCAAGGCACGTCGTCGTAAACAGTTCTCCAAGCGTTAATTCGCTGCAGAATTGCGGAAACTGCCTTCCGGCAGTTTTCAACAAAGGTCGCTTCGGCGGCCTTTTGCTTTTTCTACCGCTGAAAACTTTTAGCCGCAGACAGCCTCTCGGGTGCCACCGACGATATACTTTCCGAAAGTTTGTTCAAATCCTCATTCCTAAAGGCTCAAAATGAAAAAAGTAAAAGTCGGCATTGTGGGCGGTTCCGGTTACACGGGCATTGAATTACTCCGTCTTTTAGCACAGCATCCGCATGCGGAGGTTGTCACGATTACGGGTCGAAAGGACGCCGGAACGCATGTTGCCAAGATGTTTCCTTCACTCAGAGGACGAGTGGATTTGGTTTTTGAAGATCCTGCTTCCGCACCTCTGGATCAATGTGATGTCGTCTTCTTTGCGACGCCGCACGGCGTTGCGATGAGCATGGCCGAAGAGCTCACTTCTAAAGGCGTCAAGGTCATTGACCTCGCCGCCGACTTCCGTCTGAAAGACAAGGAAGTTTTCAAAAAGTGGTACAAGATGGACCACAAATGTCCCGATATTTTGGCGAAAGCCGTCTACGGCCAGCCGGAAAGCATGCGGGACGAAATGAAGAAGGCAGATGTTCTCGGCATGGCCGGCTGCTATCCGACCACCATTGAATTGGGACTTATGCCGCTGCTCAAACTTCATAAAGAAGTCGGTGATATTGTTAACCTAGACGTTTCGATTATTGCGGACAGCAAGTCCGGCATCAGCGGCGCCGGCCGCAAAGCCGATATCAGTCTGAACTGCGCCGAGTTTTCCGATAATTTCAAAGCCTACGGGGTTGCGGGACACCGTCATGAGCCGGAAATGGTGCAGCAGCTGAGCCTTTTTGCCGGAGAAACTGTTCCTCTGACGTTTATTCCTCATTTGCTGCCCAATATTCGCGGCATCTTCTCCACGATTTATGTGCGATTGAAAGAAAAGGGCAAGAGCG
>ERZ791704.640-NODE-640-length-19891-cov-5.5669_pt1 | contig 19891 bp, 18 predicted proteins | sample MGYA00510045_ERZ791704 | MGnify/ENA primary metagenome ERZ791704 (study PRJEB30046, sample SAMN00715247) | human gut metagenome | study: EMG produced TPA metagenomics assembly of the A metagenome-wide association study of gut microbiota in type 2...
ACATTTTACCACAAGGGTTCGCTATGGATTTTTAAGTGTTCAACTTAATTATTCAATCCGCCGGACATAATCCTATGACATGGATTAGTGTATTTACCACAAAGGAGAAGCTACTGGACGAGATTAGAAGTAATACCAGTTCAGAATCCAGAACTCAGAAAAGCAATATTGATTCCATGAAGGAGACGTTTGACAGAAGACGGTCTTCTCTTGGTCTTGGAGCCAAGGCACGAGTGTCGGATACCTTTAGACCAGATAAAAGCTTCTATAAAAGGTTTTACATTGATACGGTTCATAAGAAGTGGCAGGCTCTTGGCCCGGTTCATAATTACTCTGATCTGGTAAGTTATGAGTATCAGGAGGATGGTGGAACTGTTGTCTCCGGCGGAGTTGGGAGTGCTGTTGTCGGCGGAGCACTGTTCGGAAGCGTCGGAGCTGTTGTAGGAGCAGCAACTGGCAAGAAAAAATTAGCGGATTTTGTGAACAGCATGAAAATTAGGCTGACAGTGAAGGATATGAATAATCCAACGGAATATATCGATATGAATCCTGTCAGAATAAGAATGAAGCGGAGCTCCGGACAGTACAGAAAGAATCTTGAAGAAACACAGGAAATCTTGTCATGTCTTGAACTAATCATTCGAGAGAATCAAAAATCGTTAAGTGCATCGGAAAACTCAAAGCCAGCAGATGCGGCAGATGAGATCCTCAAATATAAAAAACTTCTTGATGCTGGGGCTATCACTCAGGAAGAATATGAAGCCAAGAAAAAGCAGCTACTGAATTTATGATTCTTCAGCTTGTACAAGATCACTGGTTGGATCAGTGATAAAGCATGCTTTGGTTCAGAATAACATGGAATAAGAAAAGGCGACCATCAACTGGCCGCCTTCTTTCAGTCTTTCTGATAAAACATGCATTTATACCCGTCTGCCCGCAGCAGCAGGCCCGGCATCCAATCGGGTGTCTGTCCCATGATATCGCAGATCTCCTGCATGTTTGTTTCCTTCGGGACTTCGATGATGAGTTCATCATGGACGTGCCCGACGATGAAGCGATCCCGGAGATTCTTCATGGCGAAGCATAGGATATCCCGGGCTACACCCTGCACGATGTTCTCCACGAACTTCGGGCCGTACGATTCGAGTCGTTCCCATTTCTTCGTGTCGCTCACGCCCTCGTAGGTGATGCACTCGCCGCCGAAACGGTTCATGCCGACCTTCGGCTTCACATACGCAAGACTCCTGCCGGAAGGCAATGTGATGAACAGCATGCCCGCCTGCCAGAAGAAGGCGAGCCTGCCGAGCCGGGTGGTTTTGTGGTTCTTCACGGCAGCCATGACGGCCTTGTCGACGTCCCACCAGAACTTCACGATCTGCTGGTTCGCGTCACGCCATGAGGAGACGATGTCCGGAAGCTCATCCTCAGACAGGCCCATTTCGAGTGCGCCCATCGCCTTCAAAGCGCCGGTCGAGCCGCCGTAGCCGCACGCCAGTTCCGCGATCTTGCCCTTGGCGCGAAGCTCGCCGTTTACGCCGTGCTTGACGACCGGCTTGTGGAACATGCGGCTTGCCGTCGAGCAGTAGATGTCCTCGCCGTTCGCGAACGCATCGGACTTCCATTTCTCGCCTGCGTACCATGCGATGACGCGTGCCTCGATGGCGGAGAAGTCCGCCACGTAGAACCGGCAGCCGTCCTTCGGAATGAAGGCAGTGCGGATAAGCTGGCTGAGTGTGTCCGGGACATCCTCGTAGATCATCTTCACAGCCTCATAGTCGCCGGACTTCACAAGCGCCCTCGCAGCATCCAGGTCAGGCAGATGGTTCTGCGGCAGATTCTGAAGCTGGATGAGCCGTCCGGCCCAGCGGCCTGTGCGATTCGCGCCGTAGAACATGAACATGCCGCGAGCACGGCTATCGGAACATACGGCGCGCTGCATGGTCTGGTATTTCTTCACGCTGGATTTCGCAAGCTGCTGCCGGAGCTCCAGCACTTCAGTGAGTTCAGGTGGCGCGGTTTTGAGCAGGGCTGTCACTGCTTTTTTGCCGAGGCTGTCGACCTCCATGCCGTTGTCGGAGAGCCACTGATTCATCTGCTGGACGCTGTTCGGATTCTCCAGATTCGTAATCGCCTGCATCTTCTTTGTCAGCTCGCTGCGGAAGCGGGTGTCCATGTCGATGGCCTTCTCCACGAGATCCATGTCGATGCGCACGCCTCGGTCGTTGATCTCCTGGTCGATGTGGTACTCGTCCCACACGAAGTCCGGCACCGGGAAGCTCCGCAGTTTCCTTTGGATCATCATCTCGACCTCGACGTCGCGCTGGTTGTACTTTTTGAATGTCGCCCATTTGCCGGGATCATCCGATGGCAGGTTCCGAGTGCGTCCGCCGTTCGCCTTGGTGGGTGCGCAGGGGACGGAGAAGTATTTGATGAGGGCCTTGCCTTCATCCATCTTCTGGTCGGCAAGCTGCAGGACTGCACCGACGCCTTTCAAGCTGAGCGGGAGTCCCATTGTCGCCGCCCAGACCATCGAGCAGCGCCAGCCCTCCGGATTCAGGAACCGGGCAGACTTCAATGACAGCGGATGATTGTCATGGAATGGGTCAAGGCCCGGCCCATGTCCCGCAGGTAGCGTGACAGGCAGACGCGTTCGAAGTTTGCGTTAAATGCCCATTTGAGAACCGTGTCATCGGTCAGCGCGTCGAGGATGTCCTCCGGGATCTTTTCACCGTAGGCAAGGTCGACGACTTTCACCGGACCTCCGTCCACGCTGTAGCCGAACAGGAGAATCTCGAAGGCAGGCGAACTGCAATAGCGATAAACGCCGCATTTGCCAAGATCGACGTCGCTGAACGTCTCGATATCTATGCTGATTGTCTTCACAATTTTCACCTCAATTCACGAATAAGGCGGCAGGGAGATTAGTCCCTGCCGCCCGCCAACAGCTTTATGTTCTGTGGATTAGCTGCGATGCGCTTCGAATTCCTTCATGCGGCGCTCGTGGTACTCTTTGTCGCGCTCCTCCTGATGGAGCCTGAGTTCCTTGTCCTCCCGGTAGGAGCGGGCGCTCGTGACCGAGATGATGATCAGGAGCGCGATGCCGCTGAGGCCGAGCAGGTCGTAGATGATGCAGAGAATCATGTTCATGATGGTTTCCATTGTCTTGCCTCCTTAGTTCAGGAAATCGTCGTCGTTGTCGGCTGTGAAATCTGCGAAGTCGGATTCTGCGCTGGCCTTGCCGCCGAGAGGCTCACCGTCACGAATCTTCTGCAGATTGTTGAGGCCGCAGGCGATTCCCTTGTTTCCGGAACTATTGAAAGCGTAGAAGGTAATGCTGGCACGACCGTACACACCGGAATAAACCTCGGAACGGCTCATGATAGGATTACGGTCTGCGTCCACAATGCCGGGAGCGGTGGTAGCGTTGGCATTAACGAAGTATGCATTGGCGTATGCAGCATCTTCGGGTCTCTCCAAATCGCCGTCACGCAGAGGAGTCTTCAAAACAGAGAGCGCCGGTACGGACTTGCCGTTGCCCTTGAGCTTAGCCTCGCCCTCCTTGTAGGCAGCCTCGATAGCAGCCTGAATCTTGGCGATGGTCTTGGTGTCGGACTTCGGGATGATGAGACTCACGCTGTACTTGGGAGTGCCGCCGTTGATGGATTTCGGCTCCCAGACGTTCGCGTAGCTCCAGCGGGTGCTGGCACCGGTGATAACCTTCATGGGATTGCTGATTTTTACATTCTTACTCATTGTCGTTTTCCTCCATAAAATCATTTTTTGCTGTATTCATGGCCAGGCGCTTGTCACTATCCGGCACAAGTGTGGGTTTGCCCTGTGGCTTTTCGATGTAAGCCGTCAGGAGTTCATCAAAGCGGGACTTACCGAGGAGCTTCTGCATGGCGGTGACGCCGAGCAGCTTTTTCTCATACGGGTCAAAGCCTGCTTTCTCGACCGCGTCAATGACGGCGGCCTCATTGCTGTATCTGCGGTTGCTGCGTCCTTCGACGATCTTGAAACCTGTCCATTCCTTACCGGAGAGAGCCTGCTGCAGAGCGTATTCCTTAATATCGGAAGCCCAGCTAACCAGTTCATCTACCTTGCCGAGAATGACCTCGATCTCAGTATCTGTAAGCAGTGGCGGGAGCTTGAAATCATGCTGCGCGAGCTTCAGATTTGCCTCGGCTCTGGCGCGGCACTCGTTCTTAGCCTTGCAGAAGCCGCACCATTCACCGCAGAGGAAATTCCCGTCACCAGCAAAGGCCAGATCTGCGGTGGGCTTTAAGACTTCATCCGCCCAGTGATACAGGTCGTCCTTGCTGATTTCGTAGGTGCTGACGTTTTGGCGTCTCGGTTGGTAAATGGTCATGGAAACCTGATCGATGTCGTAAATGTCATCGAAAAGCTCCAAAGCGCCGAGGGCATAACACTGCATCTGCGGATTCTCCTCTGCGGAGACTAAGACGCCTAAGCCGTGCTTGTAGTCGATCACCCGGAGCGTACCGTCCGCAATGATGACGCAATCGGCGGTTCCGAAGCCCTGTTCTACCCAGCGGGAGAAATCTACACGCTGTTCGATAAGGACTACCGGATCAGCGCAGATTTCCTTGGCGGCTTCGATCTGCTCCAGCACATATTCGGCATAGCCGGAGGTAGCATCCTCCATCTCCTCGGAATACCACTTGAGGTTGTCGGTTGGGTCTTCTGAAGGAAGTCCCAGCACCGTTTTCAATTTGTGCTCGCCAAGCGCATGAGCGTCGGTGCCTTCTGCAGCGTAGTCTGATCCTTTGTCCTCATAGGTTTCGCAGAGCCTTGCCGACGGCGGGCAGTGCAGCCACCTGTCGGAGCTGGACGCGGACAGGATTGCGTGTGCTTTAGCTGCCATTGCCGATCACCTCCGCGTCCTTCATCAGGGCTTCGTAGTTTGCCGGGTTGATCTCCGAGAGCTTTGCAGCACCGTACTTTTTAAGCAGGGCGCGTACCTCTGCGGTATGACCGGCGCGGGACTTTTCAGCAAGGACGGCTCTTACGTCCTCCAGCTTGAGTTCAAGCTTTGGTTTCTTCTTGGCGGGAGCCTCAGTGACTTTCGCTTCATCGTCATCACCGGAAAACTGCTGGTAGAGCCAGTCGGCTGCGGCATTAATAGAAGCAGCAGCGGTGCGGAGCTCTTCGATGGTCTGTGCCATTTCTGCCATCTTTGACATTTTCTTTTCCTCCTTCCTCGGATTGGCTTGCGGCAAGGAGTGAGAGGTTCCTTGCCAGTCTGGCGGATACGTGGCTGATAGAATTCAGGAGCTTGATCTCCTCGTTCACGTTGCCGCCTGTGTCTGCGTAACTGCGGTACATCATGTTCACCTCGCTTTCTGAAGGCTGTGTTCTCTTGCCTTCACCTTCCACTGGAGATGAACTGCCGATTTGAGCGGAGGATTTTATAAAAAAATTCCGACCATCATCCCAAGGTGGGACAATGGCCGGAAAGGGTGTGATGATTACTTGTTTTCGATCTTATGAAGCTCGGTGTAGTAGCGCTTCATTTGGTCAGCAAAGGTACGCTGCGGGCGACCGAGGGCTTCCGCGATCTTACGATCTGAAATCTTAGGATTGTCGAGGCGCATCTGGATAATGCGGTCTGCATCCGGATCAAGTTCGCGGAACCGGGCAATGAGGTGTTTGAGCAAATCGCGGTCAGCAATAATATCTTCTATAGAAGGTCTGCCGTCCGGAATGTAATCTCCAAGAGTGCCGTTGCCGTCCGGAAGCGGCTCGTCGAGAGAAGTGGTATCGGGAGCGTGGTATTCGCACAGGTCGCACTGCCCGTCGCATTTCCAGAGATAGCGTTTGGTGCACATGCAACGTCCATGATATTGCTCGCGTTTTTGTGTTGCCCAGATATCTGGATAGAGGGAACGATACTGCTCCTCGGTGATAGGGGTGAGTGTGACCTTGAAGGGATTCTCCGGGTCACGAAGTGGAAAGTAACGCTTGTTGTCATTGTTTTTCTTAGAATTTTTCATTTTCGGTTCCTTTCTGAGCGAAAGGAGCCGAGAGAACGCAAAGCCGAAGTCATAAGAAACACAAATGGCCGGATAACTCTGAAACATTGTGTTTCAAAGTCATCCGGCCATTTGGTAGTTCATCTCGACTCCGTTGCTCGGTATGCTTTGCGTATTAAGTTTTCGATTCAGTTGTTACATTCCTGCCTGCATTGCGTAAGCAGCAATACGGTTGTGGGAGGATTCCTTTACTGCTGACTCATCGCAAAGGATTTTTACGATGTGATTGCAGTTAGGACACTTGAGCTCGATGTACAGCTTTTCCTTCGGAATATCTGATACATCGCAGGCTCTCTTTCCACAAACGGGACATTTGAGCGGCTTGTTCATGCCTTCCTCCTTTCTTGTAGTATATAAGCGTGTTCGCTGATTTACTACACCTATGGTAAAAAATATGGGAATGCACCTGTGAGAGCACATTCCCGTGCTAACAAAAATATTCGTCGAGAGATAGTTCCTCTCTGGATACCAGTTTTAATTCCTGAAGCCGGTATTTCATGGGTGTGTAGTTGACACTGAATTTCTCGGCCAGTTCAGAAATTGCCTGATCGACATCGTAGGTTTTCGGAAGTGGTGCAGGCGGTGATGAACGTAAGCCCATTGTCTTAAGAAATTCAGCTGTGGCTGCCTCCCGTGGCATCAGGAATGCAGCAGCGCAGTGATTGGCTTGGTATTCAATGACCTCGATAGCGGACATGTTTGACCTGTCTCCGGTCTCTGCGCGGAAGGCTTTCTTCTGGCAGAAGTGCTGGTAATTTGCTGACCGATTCATAAAGCAGCGTGTATGAAGCTTCTGATGGAAGCATTCATGAATGCAGCTGAAGTTCTCGATTCCGCGATTGTCGCCCTCGTTGATACTCCGATCAATGATGATAGTTCCCTTCTCGACAGGAGTCTTTTTGGGAAACATCCCATTGAATACGATGTTGTCTGGCGGAGTCTCGTCGGCTTCATTGATGGGAATCCAAGCATAGTAGTAGCCGTTGTTGTAGGCTGTCATTCCAAGAATCGACTGATCCGGTGACAAGTAAAACCAGTCTGGCGTGCAGTGGATAAAATCCACCACGTCATATACATCAATTTTCTTAGGCCGGATACGGCGTTCTTTGTCAAAAGACTCGTTCAGGCTGTCCGCCTCATTTTCGAGCTGGGTTTTGCTGTAGTCATAGTACCGCAAATTACGTGTTGCCTCCGTTTTTTTCCTGATTTTCCAGCATGTCAATAATTTTCTGCCAATCATCCTCACCGGCATTGATGTCACGTGCTTTACGAAGAGCAGTGCGGAGATTGCCGACACCCATCACATAGTCAGATAGATCAGGAGATACGCCGTTATCTCTTGAGAGGGCAGCGTAGTCGAATAGCGTATTTGTGTCATCTTCGTTGAGACCCAGCACCTCAGCGATTTTATAGATTTTGTCTTTGTCTGGCGGATACCTCCTTCCTTTTTCAATATCGCTCATGTAAGCAGGGACAATGCCCAGCTCCTCGGCAAGCTTTCGCAGGCTGATTTCTTTCTCCTGCCTTTTGGCTTTTACAAATTCTCCGAATTTGTTTTCCATGACGATCCTCCTTTCGTAGCATGTAAGCGTGTTCGCTTAAATACTACACTAAGTATACACAGTTGCTTCAACGAAGTCAAGGGCTCAAATGTAAATTTTCTTTAAACGGTGGCACATGCCCTTAGCAAAAAGCAGGCGAGGAAATCTACAGTAGTACAGTGAACATGGGCTATTTCCCAGACCTTCCGCGTTCGACCGTCTAAGAAGTGGAAGTATTTTTATTGCGGTATACGAGATATTTAATGCGCAAATGCAAATTTTTAATCTGAAATCAGGTTGAAATCTCTCGCCTGATGTGTTATAATTTATAAGGCGTCTTTTGCCGATAGGACTCTAATGGTTAGGAGGAGAATACATGGCAGTCAGCTATAAGAAATTATGGAAATTACTAATTGATAAAAATATGAAGAAAAAGGACTTAAGAGCTGCCAGCGGGATCAGCACAACAACACTTGCGAAACTTGGCAAGGATGAAAACGTCAGTACTGAAATCCTGTCGAAGATTTGTGCTGCCCTGAACTGTGATGTCGGAGACATCATGGAAATGGTGCCCGATGATTCGAAGGATGTGGAATAAATGAATGGCAAAGACAATAAACAGACAAGGAGTTTTTTAAATATGAATCAGTCAACGTATAACGCATTGAAATCCTTTATCTGGGGAATCGCTAACGATTGCCTTGTAGATGTATATGATGTGGGCGACTACAGGAAGGTCATTCTTCCGATGCTGGTCATCCGCCGTTTTGATGCGGTCTTGGAGCTGAAGCACGATGAAGTGGTAGCGGCAAAGAAGAAATTCGAGAAGGACGGAGTCACTGTCGATATTGATCCTGCGTTCTGCGGAATAGCTGGACAGGCCTTTGTGAACAAGTCTGACTTCACGCTGCGTGACTTGAAGTCCAGAACGAATCAACAGCAGCTCCGGAAGGACTTCATCGACTACCTCGATGGATTTTCCAAAAATGTACAGGAGATCATTAATAAGTTTCATTTCCGGGATCAGATTCCGCGCCTTTCCGAGCAGGATAGGCTTGGATTGCTTATCGAGAAATTTGTCGATCCGAGCATCAACCTCAGCAATAAGCCTGTTCTAAATGAGGACGGCTCTGAAAAATTGGAGGCACTTGATAATCATACAATGGGTACCCTGTTTGAAGAGGTTATCCGTATGTTCAATGAGCAGACAAATGTGACAGACGCCGGACGCCACTTTACGCCGCGTGACATTATCGAGCTCATGGCCGACCTTGCCTTTATCCCGATTCAGGATAAGATTCAGAGCACCACATATAGAATTTATGACGGAGCGTGTGGCACGGGAGGCATGCTCACTGTCGGCGAGTCCTGTATTCAGAATCTCGCTGAGCGTCGTGGCAAGAAGGTCTCTATCAATCTTTTCGGTCAGGAGAACTTTGATGAAACATATGCCATCGCCTGTGCGGATATGCTGCTTAAGGGCGAGGGCACGCAGGTCAATAATATCTTTTTCGGCTCCACCATCTCTAACGATGGCTTCCCGAAGGATGAGTTTGACTTCATGCTTTCAAATCCACCCTTCGGTACCTCGTGGAAGGCAGAACTTAAGGCGTGGGGAGATATTAAGAAAGACGAGATTACCGATCCGCGTTTTATTATTGACTATGATGGTAACCCGGAGTATACCTTGCTGCCTGATATTGGTGATCCTCAGATGCTGTTCCTTGCAAACAACATTAGCAAGATGAAGCAGAAGACTTCGCTCGGAAGCAGAATCATAGAGGTGCATAATAGTTCGTCTCTTTTTAATGGAAATGCAGGAAGCGGTGCGAGCAATCTGCGTAGATACATTATTGAAAATGACCTACTTGAAGCGATTGTCGCGTTACCGGAAAAGATGTTTTACAACACGGATATTGGAACCTTCTTGTGGATTCTCACAAATAAGAAGGATGAAAAGCGTAGGGGGACAATACAGCTTATTGATGCAACATCTATGAAGTCGCTCCTCAAAAAGAATATTGGTGAAAAGAACAGCGAAATAACTCCAAGTATTCGTCGCACAATTGTAGATCTCTATCTTGCATATAGGGATGCTGATCCTAAATACAGTATGGTTTTCCCAAATGAGGAATTTGGGTATTACGCTGTTGATGTTCAGAGGCCTCTGCGATTAAAAGTTGACTTGACGGAAGAAAAGATCGAACAGCTGTTGACGGAAGGAAAGGATAATGACCTTATAACAGTTGTGAGAAACTATTTGAATATTCAGAAAACAGAAAGCGTAAATAGCTTCAATTCTTTTATTAATGAGATTGAAAAAGTTTCAAAGGATGCGGGTGTTAAGCTGACGGCAAAGCGAAAGAAGCTGCTGAGAGATTACTTAACTTATGTTTCTGAGGACGCTGAGCCGGTTATTGATTCAAAAGGTAACATTGAGCCTGATAAGAATCTAAAGGATAGCGAGCAGATACCGATGCTCTATGAAGGCGGTATTGAGGGATTTTTGGAGAAAGAAATCAAACCGTATGTACCTGATGCATGGATTGATGAGAAGTCAGCATCAATTGGATATGAGCTCAGCTTCACGAAGTATTTTTACAAGCCGGTTGACTTGAGGCCTGTAGAAGACATTATCGAGGATTTAAGAACTCTGGAGAAAGAATCGGACGGAGTCCTTGCCGGAATAATGGAGGATTTTGAGAGATGAGAACATATCAGAACTATATTTCAACTGGTATTCGATGGAATGCAGAAATGCCAGCGCACTGGGATTGTGATAAAGCAAAACGCTATTTTGATAATCCTAAAGTTATCAACAAGGATGGGAAAGAAAAAAATGTTCTTTCGCTGACGCTTAAGGGTGTTGTTCGTAACGATGTAGATCATCCTATTGGTCTTGCACCAGCCGATTATGCTACCTATCAGCTTTTTGATAAAGATGAGCTTGTGTTCAAACTCATAGACTTGGAGAATATTTCAACCAGCCGGGTAGGAATAGTCTGGGAAAAAGGGATAATGAGTTCAGCATACATTCGACTTAAACCGAGAGTCAGCCTGAATTTGCGATATTTCTATTACCAGTATTTTGATTGGTACAAGAGAAATATCTTTAATGGCCTTGGGGCGGGTGTGCGTCAAACACTTTCGGCTGCTGATCTTGTCAATTATCAGGTTGTTTTTCCTCCAATTGATGAACAAGACCAGATAGTCAGATTTCTTGATTGGAAGACTTCTGAAATGAATCGAGTTATTCATGCAAAAAATCAGGAAATCAAGAGGCTTAAGGAACTCAGAGTCGTTGCAATTAACACTGCTGTTACAAGAGGGGTAAAAGGATATCCTCTGAAAAAGAGTGGTACTTCATGGCTTAATGAAATTCCGGAAAACTGGAACATGCTTCCGAGCAAAAGATTGTTTTTCTTGAGAAAAGATAAAGCGAAGCCAGAGGATGAACAATTAACTGCTTCTCAAAAATACGGGGTTGTTCCTCAGCAGTGGTTCATGGAGCAAGAAGGCCGCCGCGTAACTGTAGTATTTACTGGAGAAGACATTCTTAAGCATGTCGAAAAGGGAGACTTTGTCATAAGCATGAGAAGCTTTCAAGGCGGTATTGAATACAGTAATTATAGCGGAAAAATCAGCTCTGCCTATGTGATGCTGATCCCCAATCACGAATATGTATACGATAGGTTTTTCAAGTGGCTTTTGAAGTCTCCTGAATACATTAAGGCGTTGAGAGGAACTTCTGATCTTGTTAGAGATGGGCAAGCACTTAGATATGCGAACTTTGCAAAAATTGATCTGCCGGTTGTCCCGATGGAGGAACAGATAGCAATTGCAGACTATTTAGATAATATTTGCAAGAGGATCGATGATGCAATTGAGAAAGTCAAGAAAGAAATTGCTTTGATTCAAGAACTGAAGACAAGAACCATTTACGATGCAGTTACAGGGAAAATAGATGTCAGAGATGTTTATATACCTGCGTATGAAGATGTTGAGGATGAAACTTCCGATGAGGATTCAGAAGAAGTTGAAACTGTAGACGAGGAGGTCGATGAATAATGCCAAGTAACACTAAGGAGAATGGCTTCGAGACTCTCATCGTTAACTGGCTTGTTAACGAAAACGGTTATGAGCAAGGGACAAATGCTGACTACAATCAGGAGTATGCGATTGATGAAGAGCGTTTGTTTCGCTATTTGCAAAGCACACAGCCACGAGATTTAGCGGAGCTGCGTATACTTGATACACCGGCAGAAAAGAAAAAGTTTCTGGAGAGGCTCAGTCGGAAGCTTTCTGACCAAGGTGTTATTGAGATACTCAGAAAAGGTTTTAAATATAAGAATAAGACACTGGAATTCTATCAGGTATTGCCGAGCAAGGGAAACCAGCGGGCACAGGAGCTATATGAGCAGAACATTTTTAGCGTGACTCGTCAGCTGCAGTATTCCAAGGAATATGGCCGCCTTGCGCTTGATCTCTGCATTTTCCTGAATGGCCTTCCGATTATCACGATGGAGCTGAAGAACCAGTTCACGCTGCAGAATACTGCTGATGCGGTCAAGCAGTATAAAACGGACAGAGACCCTGCGGAGAAGCTGTTCAGCTTTAAGCGTTGCATTGTGCATTTCGCTGTTGATGATAACGAAATCATGATGTGTACCGAACTGAAGAAGGACGACTCATATTTCATGCCATTCAACAAAGGTTTCGAGGATGGCGCAGGTAATCCTCCAAATCCGAATGGGATCAAGACGGATTACCTTTGGAAAGACATACTGACGAAGAGTGAGTTCTCTAAGATTCTGGAAAACTATGTCCAGATCGTTGCGGACAAGGACGAGGATACAGGAAAGACCTCTTACAAGCAGATATTCCCAAGGTACCATCAGCTGAAGGCGGTAACGATGCTTCTTGACCGCGCCCAGAAAGAAGGAGCTGGGCAACGTTATCTTATCCAGCATAGCGCGGGCAGCGGAAAGTCAAACTCAATTGCATGGCTTGCACACCAGCTTGTTACACTCAAGAGAGATGGGAAAAATGTCTTCGATACAGTCATTGTGGTTACAGACCGTATCAACCTCGATAAGCAAATCAAGAACACAATAAGGCAATTCACGCAGGTGTCTTCCACTGTCGGATGGGCAAAGTCTGCTTCTGATTTGCACACACTGTTGGATGAAGGCAAGAAGATCATCATTACTATCGTTCATAAGTTCCAGTTTATTCTGAACGATATTTCGACAGAATATAAGAATCGTACATTTGCAATTATTATTGATGAGGCGCATTCAAGCCAGAACGGCAGCCTTGCAGCAAAGATGAATATCGTCATATCCGGGAATGCTTACACGGATGATGACGAATTTGAGGATAAAATCAACACGATCATCGAGGGTAAGAAGATGGCGAAGAACGCGAGCTATTTTGCGTTCACTGCTACGCCCAAAAACAAGACTCTCGAAATGTTCGGAGAGATCATAACTGATGAGAACGGCAATCCTATTCTGAATGATGATGGTACAAAGAAAGCAAAACCTCACGATGTCTATACTATGAAGCAGGCTATTGAGGAAAAATTTATTCTAGATGTGTTGAAATATTATACTCCATATCAAAGTTATTACCACCTTACCAAAACTGTTAACGATGATCCGATGTTTGATAAGAAACGTGCAAATAAAGTTCTGCGATCTTATGTAGAGAGTGATGAACATGCCATTGAAAAAAAATCAGGTATTATTGTGGAACATTTTTATAATAACGTACGTATGAAGATTAAAGGTAAAGCCCGTACAATGGTTGTTACCGGCAGCATAAAAAGGGCAATTGAATATTATTTTGCGATTAGCCAAGAACTTAGAGAAAGAAAGAGTCAGTACAAGGCAATGATTGCTTTCTCCGGTGACACTGAATATAAGGGAGAAACTTATAACGAGGCGAAAATCAATGGTTTTCCCAGTACAAAAATTGAGAAGGAATTCCGTAAAGAACCATATCGTTTTCTTGTTGTAGCAGATAAATTCCAAACTGGATATGATGAACCGCTTTTACAGACTATGTATGTTGATAAGAAACTGACAGATATTAAAGCGGTGCAGACACTTTCTAGATTAAATCGTTGTTATCCCAATAAAAATGACACTTTTGTGTTGGATTTCATTAATGATCCTATGGATATTCAAAAGTCTTTTGCTCGTTATTATAAAACTACAATTCTGTCTGGTGAAACAGATGCTAATAAACTGAATGATTTAATTGACAATATGGATCCACTACAGGTGTATACACAGGCAGATGTAAATCGATTTGTTGATTTATATCTCGATAATGCTGAACGTGATCAGCTTGATCCAATTATTGATAGATGTGTAGAAAATTTTAGGGGATTGGATTTGGATGATCAGATTGAATTTAAGAGCAGTGCAAAAACTTTTGTTAGAACATATAATTTTTTGTCAGCAATTCTTCCTTATGGATCATTAGAATGGGAGAAACATAGTATTTTTTTAACTTTGTTAATCCGTAAGCTTCCTCATCCTAGTAATTATAATGACGACTACGAAAGAATTATGGAAAGCGTTGATCTGGAAAGTTATCGTGTAGTAGCACAACAGACTATGTCTATTACTCTTGCAAACGAAGATGCAAAAGTAGATCCTATCCCTGTGCAGACGGATGTGGGCATTCCTGTACCAGAAATAGATACGCTTTCTCACATTCTTTCGTCATTTCATGATATATGGGGAAACTGCAATTGGACAGATGAAGACCGGATTAAAAAACAGATTGCAGAACTTCCTAACATTGTGAGCCAGGATAAAACTTACCAAAATGCGATGCGTTATTCAGATGAGCAGAATGCCCGTGATGAAAGTGATCGTGCAACAAGAGAAGCTATTTTAAAAACATTGTCTAGTGGTATGGAATTATTTACAGCTTTTCAAGATGATAAACGTGGTAGGAGTAATCAGTCATTTCAGCAATGGGTATTGGATATGGTGTTCAATACGACATATAAAGCAAGTAATAAAGAGAAAAATAATAAAACTTTTTATATAGCGAAGGAAGAACCGAATTTGATGGTAGCGGATAGCAAATCAGATTATACCAAATAACGGTAATTATTATTAACAACTTTGGCGACACAGGAGGATTTATGGGTTTTAAAACTATTGATGGACTGATGCGACATTTAAGGGATCATGGTATATCTATTGCTGGAAGTTCACAAAAACGACAACTTATGAATACCGGTTATTTTCATGGATATAAAGGATATAGATTCTTTGGAGATTCAGGACACAAATTACCGTTTACTTCTTATAGTGAAGTATATGCTACTATCCAATACGATTCAAAATTAAAGGCATTATTTTATGATAAAATAATGTTTATTGAAACCGCTGTTAAAAATATTGCGCTCGAAAGTATCCTTTTGAAAAGCAATTCGGAGAACATACAAGTTATGTATGATAAAGTTATTAGTAGCTACAAAAATTCACCTGTAGGTAGTAATGCTGAACGGAAGAAAAAAATGCAGCAGAACAAGCTGAATTTACAAAATACAATTCAATCAAATCTTGCACGAGCATATAAAGCTGCCAATCCAAAAATAGCACATTTTTATAATGATGTTCATTATACAGGTGTTCCTATATGGGCACTTTTTGAAATTATGATGATGGGTGATTTTGGATTTTTACTTTCTTGTTTAACTTTTGATGTAAGAGATGACATTTCGTGTAAACTTGGTATTAATATTTCCAGTGATACTGATAGACAGCTTGTATACAAATACATATATACATTGAAAGATTTAAGGAACGCTATTGCTCATAATGCCGTAGTTTTTGATACGCGCTTTCGAAAAATCGATCCAACAAGGGCAATGAAAAGATGTTTGGAAAATGAAATTGGAGTGCCATATGTAAATTTTAAAACCATTGGTGATTATGTTTTACTTATGTGTTATTATTTAAAACTTTTACACGTTTCAAAAACTGAAATAAAAGGATTTATTCGTGAATTTGAAAGAATTACAAATGAATATGTAAAATCAGTGAATACGGGGGTGTCGGCTATCGTTGTACATCCAGATTTAGAAGGTCGAATGGGCGCTCTGAAAAATTTTATATAGTCCTTGTATATTTTGTGGTGCTGTTGTATAATATGAATATCAATTGGGGTGTGCGTTCGCGGATGCATACTTGAGAGAGTCGGAGTGATCCGGCTCTCTTTCATTATGTGGAAAAATATAATAATGGTCTAAATTCCTGATTTTAAATTAATCAGTGGACATATTCCCAAGAACGGATAAAAGCACAAAATGCCGTGGACTTGTTTCCAAGGACGAATGGGTGTCAAAAACACACTGAAAATACATTCAAAACATCCAGATGAGCTCTTGGAACCACGTTGAGTGCGTATGTTTGATGTCTAGGACAGGAAAGTAAAAACGCTGGAAAGTGTAGTAAATAAGCTATTTCCACTATTTTGAGATTAAAAATGAGAAATTCAAAATCGGAGTTTCATCACCCCATGGGAACATATCAACGCAATCCATTTTTTGATAGTTTAGACGGTGAGTTGGATAAGGGGTTCACGAGTGTATGAGTTGGATGTTTTGAAAAAAAATCACCGGTGAGTGAGTAGGTTGGATGTGGAATAAATAGAATGTTCGTGTTATAGAACCACAAATAACCGGTTAAGATGAAATCATATTATCTTAACCGGTTATTGTTTTGCCGCAATGTAAAAATTTTAAACAATTACTTGCAAATTTATGTCGAGTAGTATATTATAATCATATAATCGTTTACACGATTATATGATTATAATATAGAAAGGAGAAGGAGTACATGGAAACATTGGTAGATGTATTCAAAGCACTATCAGATGAAACTCGTCTGCGAATTTTGAATCTGTTGTATGAGAGGGAATTATGTGTTTGTGATGTGATGGAAATATTGCAAATTACACAGGCAAAAGCATCCCGGCATCTTATCTACCTCAAAAATGCCGGGTTGGTCAAAGATCGCAAGCAGGCACAATGGGCATATTATTCGATGCGGAATGATAACAAACCAAAATTCCTTGATAGTTTGGTGTATGACAGTTTACGGACGATAGAATTATATCAAAAAGATATGAACAATCTGCATATCTGGCTGCATCAGAAAAAAGATACGTGTTGTGATTAGGTTAAAGGAGTGAATGATAATGAAGAAAATTGAAATTTTTGATCCGGCAATGTGTTGTTCGACAGGGGTATGCGGCCCTTCCGTAAATCCCGAATTGATCCGGGTGGCAGCAGTTGTTGAAAATCTGAAAAAAAGTGGGATCCATATTATAAGACATAATTTGTCTTCCGAACCGCAGGCATTTGTACAAAATACGATCATCAATGCAGCATTGAATGTCAAAGGAACGGAAATACTTCCGGTCACTATGGTGGACGGTGCGATTGTTAAGGAAGGTGGGTATCTTACCAATAAGGAATTTGCGGAATATCTTCAGTTAGATCTTGATGCAGTTCAATCAAAGCCGGATACGACACAGAATTCCACCTGTAACTGTGGTTCGAACGACTGTTGCTGTTAAGGAGGAATGCGGTCATGAACATATCATTATATGATCCAACAAAAACAGCATCAACGAAATACTTGTTTTTTACAGGGAAAGGCGGTGTTGGGAAAACTTCTATTGCCTGTGCTACAGCGGTAGCATTGGCGGATGCAGGGGAAAAGATACTGCTTGTCAGTACGGATCCGGCCTCTAACCTGCAGGATGTATTCGGTGTGTCGCTGAATGATGCTGGTGTTGCTATTGCAGAAGTTCCCGGGTTAGTCGTAGCAAATCTGGATCCGCTGACTGCTGCTGCAGAATACAGGGAATCAGTGATTGGTGCCTATCGCGGCAAATTACCGGATTCAGCAATTCAAAATGTAGAAGAGCAATTATCCGGTTCTTGTACGGTGGAAATTGCGGCATTTAATGCGTTTTCTGAATTTCTGACTAATGCGGAAAAAGCAGAAAAATTCGATCACATTATTTTTGATACGGCACCGACCGGACATACGCTCCGTATGCTCCAGCTCCCGTCTGCATGGAGCGGTTTTATCAGCGAAAGCAAACACGGTGCATCATGCCTTGGGCAGCTGTCCGGCTTAGAAGATAAAAAAGAAATGTATAAAAAAGCGGTTCATACGTTAGCGGACAGCCGTCTTACAACACTTATTCTTGTCACCAGACCGGAAACGGCACCGATCCGGGAAGCACAGCGGGCATCCCATGAATTGAAAGCATTAGAAATTCGCAATCAAGTACTTGTGATCAATGGCCTTCTGGAAACATATGATGTGAATGATGCAGTAGAGACCGCTTTATTTAAAAAACAACAGTCTGCAGTGCAGGAGATACCCCATAATTTGGTAAAACAGTCCGTCACGATGGTACCATTGCGCGCGTATAATATTACAGGGTTGGATAATGTCAGACAGCTGCTTTCGTATTCTGGTTATACCACTGCTGTGTCCACATTGCAGCGTCCGGATGCGTACGCGCTTTCGGATGTCGTAGATGAAATTGAAGCGTCAAACAAAAAAGTAATCTTTACCATGGGGAAAGGCGGAGTCGGAAAGACAACGATCGCCGCAACTATCGCTCTTGGCCTACATCGTAAGGGGAGAAAAGTACGTCTTGCTACCACAGATCCTGCTGATCATTTGAACCTTGTCATAGGGCAGCAAGAAGGCATATCTGTCAGCCATATCGATGAAAAAGGTGAGTTGAAAAAATATCAGGAAGAAGTGCTTACGAAAGCGCGCCAGACTATGCCGGAGGATGATCTGGAATATGTCAAGGAAGATCTTCGGTCGCCATGTACACAGGAAATCGCCGTATTCCGTGCTTTTGCCGATATTGTTGCGAAGAGCCGGGACGAAATCGTTGTACTGGATACAGCGCCTACAGGACACACGATCCTTTTACTGGAATCTACCCAAAATTACAATCAGCAGATAGAAAATTCCGGTGGTGCTGTATCGGATGCAGAAAAGGAATTGCTTCCCAGATTGAAAGATTCCAATGAAACGGAAGTTATCATCGTAACACTTGCGGAAACCACACCGTTTTATGAAGCAAAGCGGTTATTGGATGATCTAAAGCGTGCAGGGCTTGCTGTCAGATGGTGGGTAATTAATGCCAGTTATTCGATGGCGGATACAAAAAGTGATTTTTTGAGGGCAAAAGCAACTGCTGAATTACAATGGATCCATGAAGTCGACAACATATCAGATGGTCAGTATGCAATTATTCCGTGGAAACCATTTGAAGTAAAAGGTGAAAAGCTGCTGGAATTGCTATAAATACGGGAGCGTATATTCTACATGTCAGTGGAATAATAGCAGGATTATAGATCATTTGAGTTAGGAGAAGAATGTGATGGTAATACAAAAACATGGGTTATCATTTTTGGATCGATTTCTTACATTGTGAATTTTTATTGCTATGGCATTGGGCGTAACTGGGGGATATGTATTTCCCCAGTTGGCCGAGTCGTTAAGCAGTTTCAGTACAGGCACGATATCCTGGCCGATTGCTATAGGCCTTATCATTATGATGTATCCGCCTCTTGCTAAAGTGAAATATGAAGAAATCGGAAAAGTAGTAAATAACAAAAAAATATTTGCATTTTCACTCTTTCAAAATTGGATTATGGGTCCTATTTTAATGTTTGTTTTAGCGGTATTCTTTTTAAGAGATATGCCAGGTTTTGCTATCGGGTTAATTGTTATTGGATTGGCGCGATGCATTGCAATGGTCATTATCTGGAATACACTGGCTGATGGGGACAATAAATATTGTGCAGCGCTGGTAGCACTAAATTCTATTTTCCAGATCCTGTTATATGCTGCATATATCTATTTATTTGTTACGATTATTCCGGAATGGCTGGGAATATCTTGGGGAGGACAGAATATTACGGTATCCATGACAGATGTGGCTGAAAGTGTGTTAATCTATCTAGGAATTCCGTTTGCTGCAGGTTTTTTGACAAGATTTGGATTCATTCGGACAAAAACGAAACAATGGTATGAACAGGTTTTTATTCCTAAAATTTCACCATTGGCTTTAATGGCATTATTATATACCATTATTATTATGTTTATGACTAAAGGAAATGAAATTACCCGAATTGCAATAATAAGTTGAACACCCGGCGAACCTTTATGCAGTAAGTGCTGCAAGCATTTCTTCCCTAAAACACTCCTCGGGTGTCTTATAGCC
>ERZ791704.699-NODE-699-length-18613-cov-4.10685_pt1 | contig 18613 bp, 19 predicted proteins | sample MGYA00510045_ERZ791704 | MGnify/ENA primary metagenome ERZ791704 (study PRJEB30046, sample SAMN00715247) | human gut metagenome | study: EMG produced TPA metagenomics assembly of the A metagenome-wide association study of gut microbiota in type 2...
GTAATTTTATCTTACATCAGTTTGGAGGTTTACACAAACTTTAGGATACTCCCGAAAGCATAGAAACGGATAATTGCGGAAGAACCTGCCGCACCGTAATATTCAACCTGCAGGAGTTCTCAGGTAATAATCCAGCTTATTGTGTGCCTTCTTTGCCAGGATGGTGTTGTTGTTTTTAACCGTATACTTCTTTGTCATAATCCGTCCCTCCTTAAGAATCGTCTGTTATTTTTTTAATAATCAAATTTTACTTTACCTCGTGAATTCAATTTTCTAAAAAACCTAGAAAAAGGAAAAAGCCTATCGGCATCTGATATCCATTATCACCATTTGCAGTCAATGCTTCTCCGTATTACTTTCACTTACGAAAGAGATTTCAATATGCTTTTTGTTATTTTTCGTAACTTCATACCATCCTTTAACCCGAGACGATAAAAGAATTCTTCTGTATCTTCCCCACTGTTGAATATAGCATCACAATATTTCGTAATCGCTTCTTCCTGCTCCGGCGAAAGTGAAGCAATTACTTTTTCATATTCTTCCTCTACTTTATCTGTTTCTACATCTGTTTGCTGTTTTAATTTCCTGTCCGTATATGCCTTTCCCATGTGTTCTGTTATTGCCAGATTTAAAATTTCTTCAATTTCTTTTGTCATTTTCATAGATTCTCACCTGTGCCTTCTCAGTCCTATATCCCATACGTCCCTACGCATACACCAATTCGCTCAATACAATTTCCTGTACACGGTTTCGGATATTATTTACTCTGCGAACCCATTCCATAGGATTACATGCTTTTAATTCCTCTGTAACTCCCTCCGCACTTCGCATTTGTGCCTCAATCAATTCATATCGTTCCTGCGTCTGTTCATTCAGATCTGCCAGATAGCTGTCCAATTTCCCAGTCAACAAAAGATAAGAATACATGCCTGATTTATAGTTTTTTATATATTCTTTCCTAAGCATTCCCCAGTAACCAATCGGTCTGGTTTCCTTTGGCAAATCTATCATCGGCAGGTAATAATCTTCTACCAACACATAATCTAATCCATTCCTATCATCATGTAGTATTTTTCTCTGATCGCTCATGTTCTTCTCCTCCATCAAATCTTTCTCTGTACTCTCAGATATGCTTCAAATATACTTCTTCGAATCAACACTTTTTTCCCGATTTTATATACTACCCCTGCTTCATGCGCCATACGGACAAGGGGTTTGATTCCAAGTCTGTAGTATTCGCACGCCATATTGTAGGTCACATAGTCATGACTCATAAATTCCAGATCTTCGTCGTCAATCTCATCTGAAAACATCCATACATTACCGCTCATCTTTTATCTCCTCCTTACCCTTTCCTGTCGCCGGTTCATGGAATCGTTCCAGATAGGCATCAAAAATATCCCGATTAATCAATACGGTTCCATCTATTCTGTAAATCGCACCTGCATCACTGGCAAGTTCAAAAAGTTTCTTATGAGAGATACTGTAAATAATCTCTGCCTGTTGATAACGCAGATACTGTCGGCGCAATTTTCTAAGCTGCTCCGGTACTTCCTTCATACTTGTGATAGGTTTATAATTTTTATCCATGATGTTTTCCTCCAAAATTAGATTTACTGTTTTACAGAAGTTGACTGCCGGGATATATTTTTTAGTACGAAAAAAGCACCTCTCAGATTAACTCTAAGAAGTGCTCTTGTTGTCATGCATATCAATCATTGACTCGGTGAATCAATTTTGATTTCATTCTCAAACCTGTGTCTTTCCACCTGAAATTCGTCATGCTTCATAACGATTCATTATTATCCCAAATTTTGTTGTCAAATTGTTGTCAAATGCGGTCTGACATCATGGTTTTAGACATTTAATATTTAATTTTAGTACAGTTTTGCACCTGCCGGAATGTGGTTATCAACCATCAGAAGATGAAGTTTTTCTTCTCCCTCTTCCTCATGGATTGCAGATAACAGCATACCACAAGAATCAATTCCCATCATAGCTCTTGGAGGCAGATTTGTGATAGCGATCAGTGTCTTACCAACCAGTTCTTCTGGCTCATAATAAGCATGAATTCCGCTTAAAATCGTACGATCTGTGCCTGTTCCGTCATCCAGAGTAAACTGTAACAGCTTCTTGGATTTCTTAACAGCTTCACATGCTTTTACCTTTACAGCTCTGAAATCTGACTTGCTGAAAGTATCGAAATCTACAAATTCTTCGAATAAAGGCTCAACTTTTACCTTGGAGAAATCGATCACTTCTTCTTTCTCCGGTGCTGCTTCAGAAGTACTGTTTGTTGACTTTCCAGCTTTCTTATCAGCGTCCAGGCTCTTCATTGTTGGGAAGAGCAGGACATCTCTGATAGCTGCAGAGTTGGTAAGCAGCATGCACATTCTGTCGATACCGAAACCGATACCGCCTGTAGGAGGCATACCGATCTCCAGTGCGTTTAAGAAGTCTTCGTCTGTGTGGTTTGCTTCTTCATCACCGGCAGCAAACAGTTCTTCCTGTGCTTTGAAACGCTCTCTCTGATCGATCGGGTCGTTTAACTCGGAGTAAGCATTTGCCATTTCCCAGCCGTTCATGAAGAACTCGAAACGTTCTACATAGTCTGGATTTTCCGGTTTCTTCTTTGTTAATGGAGAGATCTCTACCGGATGATCCATAACAAAGGTTGGCTGTAACAGATGTTCTTCTACGAATTCCTCGAAGAACAGGTTCAAGATATCGCCCTTTTTGTGGCGCTCTTCAAATGCAATATTCTTTTCTTTTGCAACGGCTCTTGCTTCTTCCAGAGTGTGGATCTCATTGAAATCTACACCGGAATACTTCTTAACAGCATCTACCATGGTAATGCGCTCAAATGGCTTTCCAAGATCCATTTCAATGCCATTGTAAACGATCTTGGTAGTTCCAAGAACTTCCTGTGCAACGAAACGGTACAGATTTTCTGTTAAGTCCATCATGCCGTGGTAATCAGTATATGCCTGGTATAACTCCATCAGGGTGAATTCCGGGTTATGTCTTGTATCAAGACCTTCGTTACGGAATACACGGCCGATCTCGTATACTCTCTCCAGACCGCCTACGATCAGACGCTTCAGATAAAGCTCAAGGGAAATACGCAGCTTCAGATCTTCGTTCAGAGCATTGAAATGGGTCTCAAATGGTCTTGCAGCAGCGCCGCCTGCATTTGCAACCAGCATAGGAGTCTCTACTTCCATGAAGCCTTCGCCACCTAAGTATTTACGGATCGCAGCTAAGATCTTGGAACGTTTTACGAAAGTATCCTTTACTTCTGCATTCATGATCAGGTCTACGTAACGCTGACGGTAACGCATATCTGTATCAGTCAGACCATGGAACTTCTCCGGAAGAACCTGAAGGCTCTTGGAAAGAAGGGTCACTTCGTCTGCGTGAACGGAGATCTCACCGGTCTTTGTGGTGAATGCTTTTCCCTTTACGCCTACGATATCACCGATATCCATTTTCTTAAAATCTTTGTATGCATCTTCACCGATGCTGTCTCTTGCCACATAAACCTGGATATTTCCCTTCAGGTCCTGAATGTTGCAGAAAGAAGCCTTACCCATAACACGCTTAAACATTAAACGTCCGGCAATGCTTGCTTCTTTTCCTTCCCACTCTTCATAATGTTCCTTAATATCCATGCTGTGGGCAGTTACATCATATTTTGTGATCTGGAAAGGGTCCTTTCCAGCTGCCTGAAGTTCTGCCAGCTTGTCACGGCGTGCCTTCAGTACATGGTTTAAATCCTGCTCTGTCTGATTTGACTTCTGCTGCTCTCCCACGTTTTTTTGCTCCTTTGTGATAAAGTTTTAAATTTAACTATGATACTCTCTGGATCTCCAGTACCTTGTACTGAATAATTCCAGCCTGTGTTTCTACGTCTACAACATCTCCTACAGACTTGCCGATGAGAGCGCGTCCTACAGGAGCTTCATTGGAGATCTTGTTCTGAAGGCTGTTTGCCTCAGTGGAACCTACGATATAGAATTCCATCTCCTCGTCATATTCTACGTCCAACAGTTTTACCTTGCAGCCGATGTTGATCTTGTTTACGTCGATTTCTTCTTCTACAACAACTTCAGCGTTCTTTAACAGTTTTTCCAGCTCTTCAATACGAAGCTCGATGTCTCTCTGCTCATCTTTTGCTGCATCGTACTCAGCGTTCTCGGAAAGGTCTCCCTGCTCTCTTGCCTCTTTGATCTTCTGAGCTACTTCTTTTCTTCTGACTACCTTCAGGTTCTGCAGCTCATCCTCGTACTGCTTCAGTCCGGCATATGTCAAAATGTGTTTCTTGTCTGCCATTTTTCCTGCTTCCTTCCTTTTGCTATTTGCTTACAACATGCATTCAGGGGCATCTTTTAATCTGCCCATTGCAATCTATGCGTTATCTGCACCTTTCATGTCCCTGTTTTTGTTTCACGAAAAATGTCTTCAGTATCTCTTAAAATACCCCACACATTCAGTGTATTATATAGGAAAAACCAGTCATTGTCAAGTGCAGCCACAGGCGCAAAAAACCCTTTCCCACCGCAAAAAGCCTGCGGCAGGAAAGAGTTTTATATGTGCTAAAACGTTTTTAATCACTCATCCCAGTTATGATATACAGCCTGAACGTCATCATCCTCATCTAACAGATCCAGGATACGGTTTAATTTCTTAATATCATCTTCGTCTGAAAGCTCTACCCATGTCTGTGGGATCATGGTAACATCTGCTTCCATCATCGGGATCTTTAATGCTTCTAATGCTTCACGTACTGCACTGAAATCATCTGGTGCAGTGATTACTTCGTAGCTGTCTTCTTCCTCGGAGAAGTCCTCAGCGCCCGCATCTAATGCAGCCATCATCAGTTCGTCAGCATCCATCTCGCACTCTTCTTTGTCGATGATGATCTGACCCTTCTTATCGAACATATAGGAAACACTTCCTGGAGTTCCTACGTTGCCGCCGCCCTTTGTAAATGCGCTTCTGACATTTGCTGCAGTACGGTTCTTGTTGTCTGTCAGAGTATCTACGATAATAGCAACACCACTTGGGCCGTAGCCTTCGTATGTAAGTGTTTCGTAGTTTACGGAAGCTGCATCGCCTGCTGCCTTCTTGATTCCACGGTCAATGGTATCGTTTGGCATGTTGTTTGCTTTTGCCTTTGCAATAACATCACGAAGCTTGCTGTTGTTTGCCGGATCTGGTCCGCCCTCTTTTACAGCTACTGCTAACTCTCTGCCGATCACAGTAAAGATCTTACCTTTAGCAGCATCGTTACGCTCCTTTTTGTGTTTGATATTAGCAAATTTTGAATGTCCTGACATTGGTATAACACCCTTTCTTTATTTCTTGTTTCTTTCGTTTACGAAATTTTACAATATCATCTCTGATATTACATCTTTTCTATACTAACACGATTTTTTTTATCTGACAAGATAAAATCAGACCTGGATCGCCAGATTTTTAAGCCATTTTTTCTGACGGTAGCGTATATAGCCCAGGATCAGCTTATAAACTTCTTCTGACATAACAAGGGCATAGACCCCGTAAATAGGCAGATGCCATACTAATGCGCCTAAAAACGCCAGCGGAACTCCAATGCACCATACACCGCTGGTATCCAGGAACAGGCACATCCTGGTATCACCACCGCTTCGCAGTACACCTACGATATTTACATAGTTAAACATCTTTGCAGGCATATAAGCAACAAATACCAGCAGACACCGGCTTACATCCATGGCTACTTCCGGTGTAATGCTGTAAATACCGATGATCTTCCACCTTCCAAGTATCAGACACACCCCTGCTGTTATAGTAACAATAAACTGCAGGATAAAAAACTGGGTAGCATATTTTTCTGCACGTTTTAACTTACCAGCACCAAGTTCATTTCCCAGGATAACTGCTGTGGCTGCGCTTAAGCCCTGGAATAATACCACCGCAATGTCCTGAATGGTGGTTGCAATAGTAATAGCTGCCACTGCGTCATCGCTCATACGTCCATACGCCAGGGAATACATGGTAGTGCCCAGTCCCCACATAAATTCATTTGCAATGACCGGGGCGGATGTTTCCAAAAACTGAGTGATAAACGCCTTATGCCAGCCAAACATTCCCTTCGGTCCGCAGGCAAGAGGCAGTTTCTTCCCATATACATAGAAAAGTACCAGAGTCACCTCAATGCATCTGGCAGTAAGTGTAGCGCAGGCAGCACCGGCTACGCCCATGGTCGGTGCGCCAAACTTTCCAAAAATAAGCACATAGTTTAAGCAGATATTAACAACAATGGCAATACAGCTGCAGATCACCGGAAATACTACTTTATTGGTAGCGCGAAGCATTGCCACATATACATTGGTAAGCGCAATAAACGGATAGCTTAAAGCTGCGATCCGAAGATACTTTGCCCCCAGTTCAATGCTTCCCTCACTGGTGGTAAAGATCCTCATGACCATTCTGGGAGCCGTAAGGGCCGGGACCACAAAAAACATGGCTCCCACCATAGCAAGCATCACACAAAGTCCTAAAACCTTCCTGATATTTTTCACATCACCGCTGCCCCAGAACTGGGCTGCTAAAATACCACCGCCGCTGACAATTCCAAAAACCAGCAGTGAAAACACGAAAAACACCTTATTTGCAAGTCCAACGGCTGCGATCGCTGTTGATCCCAGTCCTCCGATCATAAGGGTATCTACCATATTTACAATGGTATTTAACATTCCCTGTAGTGCCACCGGGCATGCGATCATAAGTGCCTTTTTTAAGAAGCGCCCGTCATGAAGCATTTCCCAGGTACTTTTTAATATTCCTCCCATTTTTATCTCCATTATCTGTTGTTGTCTTTACATAAGAACAGCCTGGAAAAGCAGGACTGTACCACTCACAGCCTATGTATGCAGTTCCAGACTTATCATTAATGCCTCATTTACCTTCTGTAACAGTTCTCCGTCAATGTGACAGATCTTCTCCTTTAACCTCTGCTTGTCAATGGTCCTGACCTGCTCTAAAAGGATCACGGAATCCCGTATCATGTCACAGCTTCCCCTGTTTAATTCTACATGGGTAGGCAGCTTCGCCTTGTTCATCCTTGATGTGATCGCTGCGCAGATCACTGTCGGACTGTGCCGGTTTCCCACATCATTCTGGATGATAAGGACCGGCCGCACACCGCCCTGTTCAGACCCTACAACAGGTCTTAGATCTGCGTAATAAATATCTCCGCGTCTGATGATCACAGCCTTCACTCTCCGTCATATTCTTACCCTTAGTATTGACACATTTTTAAAATGTATACACTACTGTTATCATATGAGGAGAAATGCTTTCCGGAGCCTGTTTACCCGTATATCACGAATTTAATATTAAAAAACTTATTGTAACCTACTGAAAATTACTCAAATCCCTTAAATACATCATCAAAATAATCTTTGGTACCCACTACTTTTCCGTCTTTTAAGTAAACTCTCGGTATACGTTTTCCGATATCGCAGATCATTTCATAATGGAAACCGCCGGACTTTTCTGCCAGTTCTTCCATCGTAATGCATTCAGCCCCGTCACTGCCTAAAAGGGTAACTTCATCATCTTCCTGTACATCCGGGATATCTGTTACATCTACCATAAACTGATCCATGCAGATACGGCCTAAAATAGCTGCTCTCTTGCCGTGGATCAGCACATCTCCTTTTCCGGAAAGGGAACGGACATAACCATCTCCATAACCTACAGGAATGGTTGCTACTTTCATGGTATGGTCTGCCACAAAGGTGCCGCCATAGCTGACTGCTGTACCGGCTTCAATCTCCTTGATGTAGGTAATGCAGCTTTTGATCTCCATAGCTGGTGTCAGTTTTACGCTGTTATGATCTACCTCATCAGAAGGATACATGCCATAAATGGCAATACCGGCTCTTACCATATCCATATGATTGGACTCTAATGACTCAACGATACCGGCACTGTTGGAGCAGTGGCGGATCGGGATCTTTACCCCCAGTTCCTTAAGGTAGCCTAAAAATTCTTTATAACGGCGGTACTGCTCTTCATAAGCGGATTTATCTGTCTCATCTGCTCTTGCAAAATGGGTAAACAGACCTTCTACTTCAATGCCCTCTAAGGCTGCAATGGCTGCTGCCTCTTTTGCATGTTCTCTGTCTGCTTTCATACCGATCCGGCTCATACCTGTGTCCAGTGCCAGATGCACCACTGCCTTTTTGCCCTGTTTTAATGCCAGGTCTGACAGTTTTTTTGCTTTTTCATACTGGAACATGGCAGTGCGGATATCGTAGCGCAGCAGATCCTCATAGCGTGACTCATGGGTCACACCCAGAATAAGGATGGTCTTATTGATCCCATGTCTGCGAAGGATGATGCCCTCATCAATAGTAGCTACTGCATATCCAAACACATAAGGTTCAATGGTTTTTGCCACAGGAACGCTTCCATGTCCATAGCCATCTGCTTTCACCGATCCCATGATCAGGGTAGATGCAGGCAGATTGTCCCGCATGGATCTCATATTAGAAGCAACAGCATCCAGGTTTACTGTTGCATATACTCTGCTGTAAGGTCTCATATATGTTTTATTTCCTCCCGGCGTATTCATGCCTTCCTAAACGATCTCTTTCTGAAAACGCACTAAAGTGCGCTAAGCTTTAATTATACACCATACGCCGCATTTTTCAAGAAGGTTTCCCAGTCATTCAATCAGTTTTTGCCAACATATTTATTCTGCTGCAACTGGTACGGTTTACCCATTGCGTCTCACTGCCTCGTCCATAACATCCCCTACTGCCTGGGATAATTCTGTGGCCAGCAGACTGTGGCTTCCTGCCCCGGCTGCTTTCTCTCCTGCCAGACCGTGAACATACACACCCATGCGGGCTGCTTCTTCCTCTTCCATGCCAATTGCTAAAAGTCCCGCGATCGTACCGGTAAGCACATCCCCGGAACCGGCTTTTGCCATGGCACTGCAGCCGCTGGTATTAATATAAAGGCCGCCTTCCTGGCCTGCAACTACCGTAGCTGCATCCTTTAATACGCAGGTAACTCCATACCGGGATGCATAAGCACTGGCTGCTCCCACCAGATCTTCTTTTAGCTGGCTGATGGTCTGTCCTGTAAGTCTTGCCATTTCACCAAGATGTGGGGTAATGATAATATTTTCTGTATAATAAGAAGTAAGATAAGGATGGGATGCAATGGTATTTAACCCATCTGCATCCAGGATCACCGGAACATAGGCACTGGTAAGTATATCCTCTACCAGATATTCTACATAAGGCTCACTTCCAAGTCCCGGTCCTAAAACCACTACACTTGCCCATTTCATCTGTTCCTCGATCATTTCTTTAAATTCTTCTCTTCCCTGAAGAAGCTGATCCGGAGTATAGGATGCAATGATCGCCTCCGGAAGGAGTCCCTGAAGGATGGGACGGTTTTCTTCTACTGTGAGGATCTTTACCAGTCCGGCTCCTGCTCTGTAGGCAGTAAGGGCACTTAAATAGGCAGCACCACACATACCTGCACTTCCCGCTGCGATCAGCACTTTTCCAAAAGTTCCTTTGTTGGAGTCTGCTTTTCTTTCAGGAATGTGGCAAAGATCTTTCTTTTCATAGGCAAAAGCCCGTTCCGGTCTGCCGCCTTCTTCCTCTTCCCCTTCTAATGCCATTTCAGGAAAGCCGATATCTTTTACCAGCACTTTTCCTGCATAACTTCTTCCCGGGTAAAGGGCAGTTCCCATTTTTTCCCAGCCAAAAGTCACAGTCACATCTGCTTTTAAAGCAGTTCCCATAACAGCGCCTGTATCTGCGTGGATACCGGAAGGAATGTCTACTGCCACACAGAAAGTATGCTCCTGTTCTCTTATCTGGTTCAGGTCATCTAAACATCTTTTATAATTTCCTTCTACCGGACGGCCAAGACCTACTCCGAATACTGCATCAATGATAACGCAACAGTGTTTTCCTTTCTTTTCTGTCTCGATCTCCTGCCATGGTTTTACAGAAATTCCCAGTTTTCGGGCAATGGAAAGCTGTGTTTTTAATTCCACTGTTCCTCTGTTTTCATCCCCTGCCATATAAATGCATACGGGATAGCCTTTTAAATGGAGCATTCTGGCCGCTGCAATACCGTCTGCTCCGTTATTGCCACTGCCGCACACAGCCCAGACGATCTCATCCTTTTTTGCTGCCTTTTCTGCCTCTGCAGCCACTGCCATAGCGGCCCGTTCCATTAATACCATAGACGGAATACCGATCTCCTGAATGGTTTTGGCATCCGTTGCTTTCATTTTTCTTCCTGATAAAAGAGTCCTCATTTTTTCTGCTCTCCTCTTCCTTCTCCTACTGCAAAAGCCATTGCCAGCCCATTTGTATTGGAAATAGAAACATGGATCTGCTCCATTCCCATTTTTTCAAACTGTTCTAAAGCTCCGCCATAAAGACGTACATAGGGTTTTCCCAATTCATCCCGCAAAACCTCAATATCTCCCGGCATAAAGGTGCGAAAACCTGTACCAAACACCTTGGCTACCGCCTCTTTTACAGCAAAAGAGCCGGCAAGCTTAGAGGCAGACCCTCCTGCTTGCCGGCTTTCCGCCTCTGTAAATGTGCGTGACACAAAATGTTCTTTTTCGCAGGCCTTTCTCATACGGTCAATTTCCACCAGATCCGTTCCTACTCCCAGTATCATCACGTTTACTCTCTTTTTATTCTTTTTTTGTATCCTCTGCATCAGACTTTTCCTGCATGTTGCACACACGGTAAGACAGACGCATCAGACTCTCTGATAAGTGTACATTTTCTACTACTACATCATCCGGCACTACCAGATCTGTGTGGGCAAAGTTCCAGATTGCCTTGATGCCGGCTTTGATCAATCGGTCAGCGATCTCCGGTGCCTTTGTCTTTGGAATAGTAAGTGCTGCGATCTGGATATTATTTTCTTTGATGAAAGTTTCCAGATCATCTACAGAACGGATCTCAATGCCGCGGATCACTAATCCGATCAGCTTTGGATTGATATCAAACATTCCTCTGATAACAAATCCTCTCCGCTCAAAATTCGTATAATTGGCAATGGCCTGTCCCAGATTACCTGCACCAATGATGATCACATTGTGCTGACGGTCAATTCCAAGGATCTTTGCGATCTCTGAATAAAGATATTTTACGTTATATCCGTAGCCCTGCTGGCCAAAGCCACCAAAATTGTTAAGGTCCTGACGGATCTGAGACGCCGTTACCTTCATTCTGCTGCTCAGTTCATTAGAAGAAATACGCTCTACTCCTTCCTCGATCAGCTCGCCAAGGTAGCGATAATATCTGGGCAGTCTTGAAATTACTGCTTTTGATATCTCTTTGCGTTCCATTTTAACCCTCTCCTTCTTGTTCATGATTCACCCCCTTGCATTATCGGGGTATGATAACTCTAGTATCCATTATAATCAGACGTTAAATAAATGTCAAATCTGTTTTTCAGTATGTTCTTGAAAAAATTATTTTCCTATATTATACTGTTTGGTGCGAACCGGCTCATTTTGTCGGGAAAATACTTAATTTTACTACATTCTTACTACGTTTTTAAGGAGTTTATCATGATATTATCCTGCAGCAATATCTGCAAGTCATTTGGGGAAAATGACATTTTAAAGCAGGTTTCCTTCCATATAGAAGACCACGAAAAGGCGGCCATTGTAGGCATTAATGGTGCCGGCAAGTCCACTCTTTTAAAAGTGCTTATCGGAAAACTGAACGCTGATGATGGCGTTGTTACCTGGGCGAAAGGTGCTTCCATCGGTTATCTGGCACAGCACCAGGACTTAGAGGGAGCCGAGACTATTTACGATGCACTTTTAGAGGTGAAAAAGCCGGTGATCCAGATGGAAGCCCGCATCCGCAGCCTGGAACTGGAAATGAAATCCGCTTCCGGTGATGAATTAGAGGCCAAGCTTTCTGAATACAGCCGTTTAAACCATGAATTTGAAATGGCAGACGGCTATTCCTACCAGAGCGAGATCACCGGCGTTTTAAAGGGACTTGGATTTACAGAGGATGAGTTTTCCAAACCCATCACTGCTCTTTCCGGCGGCCAGAAGACCCGTGTTTCCTTAGGCAAACTGCTCCTTACCAAACCGGACATCCTGCTCCTTGACGAGCCGACCAACCACCTGGATATGGAGTCTATTGCGTGGCTGGAGACTTATCTTAGAAACTACAGCGGTGCTGTGATCATCGTTGCCCACGACCGTTACTTCCTGGACCGTGTGGTAACAAAGATCATTGAGCTGGATATGGGGCACTGTACTGTATTTTCAGGCAATTATTCTGCCTACAGTGATAAAAAAGCCATGCTCCGTGATGCGGCTATCCGTGCCTATTTAAACCAGCAGCAGGAGATCCGCCATCAGGAGGCTGTTATCGCCAAGTTAAAATCTTTCAACCGTGAAAAATCCATTAAACGTGCAGAAAGCCGTGAAAAAATGCTGGATAAGATCGAGCGGTTAGAAAAGCCTACCCAGGCAAATGATTCTATGGATATCCGCTTAGAGCCGGATGTGGTCAGCGGAAATGATGTTCTGACCGTTACAGATTTAAGCAAATCCTTTGACACACAGACCTTATTTACCAATGTGGACTTTGAGATCAAGCGGGGGGAACGTGTTGCTATCATTGGAAATAATGGTACCGGAAAGACCACTCTTTTAAAGATCATCAATGGCATTATCCCTGCTGATTCCGGTCAGATCCGTTTAGGTTCCAAGGTTCATATCGGCTACTATGACCAGGAGCATCAGGTACTGCATATGGATAAAACCCTGTTCCAGGAGATCCAGGATACCTATCCAAACATGAACAACACCCAGATCCGCAATACACTGGCTGCTTTCCTGTTTACAGGGGATGATGTATTTAAGCTGATCCGTGACTTAAGCGGCGGTGAAAGAGGCCGTGTTTCCCTTGCGAAATTAATGCTCTCTGATGCCAATTTCCTGCTTCTTGACGAGCCTACCAACCATCTGGATATTACTTCCAAGGAGATCCTGGAAAGCGCATTAAACCGCTATACAGGAACCGTGCTGTACGTATCCCATGACCGTTATTTCATCAACCGTACTGCTACCCGTATCCTGGATCTGACGGATGGTTCATTTATCAACTATATCGGCAATTATGACTATTATCTAGAGAAAAAAGAAGATGTAGAAGCTGCCTTTGCCGCAAGGCAGATGGCTGAAGCTGGAAATAACCATACAGCCGGTGCAAATGGCACACAGGCACAGAGTGTCAGCGCTGTTTCAGGCGTATCTTCCGCTTCTTCCCAGGCACCTATGACCGCCTCCGCTGCAGGCTCTTTAGCTGACGGAAAAATGGACTGGAAAGCCCAGAAAGAGGAGCAGGCCCGTCTTCGCAAACGCCAGAATGAACTGAAAAAGGTGGAGGACAAGATCCACGAACAGGAAACAAGAGACGGGGAGATCGATGAACTTCTCTCCCAGGAAGATGTATATACCGATGTTTCCCGCCTTATGGAGCTGAACAAAGAGAAAGAGTCCATCCAGAAAGAACTGGAAGTTCTCTATGAGAAATGGGAAGAACTGGCAGAATAATAAGGAGTTATAAAATCCATGAAAAATTTAAAACGGATCTTAGCTGCCCTTATGGTGGTACTGTTAGCCGGTCTTTTTATTGCAGCGATCTTACTGGCAGTGACCGGTGCCCCGGCCAATCAGCTGATGGCAGTTATTTTCTCTATCGTGTTTATTTCCGTGCTGTTTTATGCTATGGGACTGATGACACGGGTGTTAAAAAAAGATGACAGTAAGGATACATCTGATACATCATTAAAAAAATAGCCAGCCTCTCGTCTGCAATGCCGGGCCAGTTATTTATGAAAAAGTGTACCAGATTCTGAATTTATTTATAATTTTTAATGCAAAAGGTCTGCTTTTGATAAAATATCATCAGCAGACCTTTTTTATATTTTTTGACTTTTTAATATTATCAACCTTGATATTGTCAACCTTTAATACCACTGGTAGAAATTCCCTGCACATAATATTTCTGTAAAAACAGGAACATAATGATCATAGGCACAGATGCAATAGTCAGTGCAGCCATGATAGGACCATAATAAACCGGAGGTTCTGTAAAGAATGTCTGGATACCAAGCTGTACCGTTCTTTTTCCTGCATCAGTGATAACAAGCAGCGGCCACATAAAGTCGGACCAGTAAGCCACATAATCCAGAATAAAGACAGTAGCAAAAACAGGCTTGGATACTGGTATGATGACCTGTAAAAAGGTTTTAAATGGTCCGGCTCCGTCAATCTCTGCTGCTTCGATCAGATCATCCGGCACATCCAGGAAAAACTGCCTGAACAGGTATACGTCAAAACATTTTACAATAAAAGGAATGACCAGTGCCAGATAGGAATCCACCCATCCCAGCTTATTTACAATGAAAAACAAAGATAGCAAAATACTTTCCAACGGCAGTACCAGCAAAGATAATACCACTGTAAGGATCACATTTTTACCCTTAAATTCAAATTTTGCAAGTGCATAACCAAAGGCAGAGTTTACTGCCATGCTTAAAAATACAAGGATCGTAACATAAGTAACACTGTTCAGGATATAGCGGGGCATGTTGCTTCGTACAAAGACTTCTTTAAAATTATCTAAGGTCGCTCCTCCTGCAAGCCAGAAGGCTGCCAGTCCTTTGGACATATCTGCAAAAATACGGTTTTCCGGTTTAAATGCAGATACCACCATCCAGATCAGGGGAGAAATATACAAAAGTCCCAGAAGGATATTGACTACATAGATCAGAAAATATTTTTTATTCTTATTCATCTGTTTATCCTCCTATCTTGCTTTCATAAGCTTCTTTACTACAACTGAAATACCTACTACTACAATAAAGAAAATAACTGAAACTGCAGAAGCATATCCCATATTGCGGTACTGGAAGCCCTGGCGATACAGATAATAGGTCAGTGTCATAGTAGACTCTTTTGGACCGCCGTTAGTCATGATGTAAGGCTGTGTAAACAGCTTCATGGCAGCAATCGTCGTCATCATAACTACGAAGATCAGCACATTTTTGATACCTGGAATAGTGATATAAAGAAACTTTTTTAATGCACCGGCCCCGTCAATGGAAGCTGCTTCATAAAGATCTTCCGGGATTGCCTGAAGACCTGCCAAAAGAATCATCATCTGATGTCCTGCTGCATGCCAGCCTGACATAAAGATAATGGAATTCATGGCTGTATCAGCACTTCGCAGGAAATCGCAGGCCGGAAGGCCAAATTTTGTTAAAATAGCATTTAAAAGGCCCTGTGTTGGATTTGGATTGTAAATAAAGGTCCACAAAATTGCAATAACACTCATGGATGTTACTAACGGTGAAAAATAGGCAGACCGGAAAATCCCAATGCCTTTAATATTTTCACGTACTAAAAGTGCCAGACCAAATGCCAGTGTAACCTGATAAGGAACTACAATAACTGTAAAATACAGTGTATTTTTCATTGCCTTTAAAAAACTGGCATCCTGAAACAGGCGGATGTAATTTTCAAATCCTACAAAGGCTGCATCCTTTGGCCGCAGCAGGTTAAAATCCATAAAACTAAATCCAAATGCCAGAGCCGCTGCCAGGATGGTAAACATCAGCAGGATCAGACAGCCTGGAAGGATGAAAAAGTAAGCATAGCTTTTTCTTCTGCCCCTCATTATAATATCTCCCTTCTTTTACCGGATGGGATCACCAGATGGATCTCATTCCCTTTATATCAATACTCCATGCACCTGTCTTTTCTTCTACAGGTCTTAAAACTGCTTTTGGAAGATAAAATCTTCTTGTACATGCCTGTTCACCGTCATTGATAAACAGCTCTATGATCGCTTTATCTACATATGCAGTTATTTCTTCTACCGGATGATCTGTCTGTATCTGGCATACAAATGGAAGTGCCTGCTCTTTTGCATCTGTATCTTCTTTTTCAAGAGTAAGTTTTAAAGCAGTTTCACCAATATACAGATTTACCTTTCCTGCCGGTGATCCAGCCAGAGAAAGAACTGTACTTTCCTTTATTTCTTTTGTCTTTCTCATTGAAAGGAAATACGGCCCGTTTTCTGCTTTTTCTGTAAAAAGTTCCTGGATCTGTGGGATTACCTGTGAGTATAGTTTTCCATTTTTTACTGCTAATTTTCTCGGAAGACTTAAGCTGCCGTTGGCACTTCCCGGCTGTGCTATATGCTGCCCCAGCCTGTGACAGTTCCATCCGGCACTTATACGCTCTCCTTCCACTTCAAAGCTTTGCGGAGCATAATAATCTTTTCCTTCATCTAATAGACCCTTGTTTTCCGGATCAAATTTTCCATCTTTATAAGTTCCTGTATACCATACTACATCTCGTCCATCTTTACGCCCGTCTGCATAAATATAACTGACGATCAAAACCCATGTTCCATCTAAATAGAAGAAATCCGGACACTCTGCAATACCGTACTGGGGATCTGTTTCCCCATATAAGATCCCGGCATATTTCCAGCTTTTAAGATCATCTGATTCATAACGGAATACTGCCGGACGGTCATAACAGCTACCTGCAATGATCATATTCCACTTATCCTCTATCTGAACAACCTTAGGATCCCTGAAATGCCAGGTAACACCTTCTGGTGTTCCCCACACAGCACATTCTTCATGAGTAAAATGAACGCCGTCCTTGCTTTGTTTTGTTACCTGCCACTGTCTTTGCCAGCTGCGGTCTGTTTTTCCGAAATGCCTGGTGTAAAATAAATGCATCACATCTTTTTCGATCACTGCACTTCCAGAAAAAGCTCCGCCCCTGTATTCTCCTTCGCAGCCATTTAACTCGATCTGCGGATAAGCTGCAACCGGCTGATGTACCCAGTGAAGAAGATCTTTACTCACTGCATGGCCCCAATGCATATTTCCCCATTCCTGACCATTAGGGTTGTACTGATAAAACAGGTGATAATATCCCTTAAACCAGCAAAGACCGTTTGGATCATTCATCCAGTTTTTATAAGGAGAAAAATGGAAAGTATTTCTGTAATCCTGCGTCAGCGCATCTTTTAAATTATCTTTTGTATAAAAATACGCCTTATCTTTAAATTCTATAAATCTTACTCCCTGCTCCAGCACACAATCAGGGCAGTAAGAATAGGCTAAAGAAACCTCCAGTTCACTGATCTCCACCTCATATTCCTGCTCTTTTTCCCAGATAAATAAAAAAGTTTCAAAACCGGAAAATTTGTAATATGCTTCCTCTGACAACTGTCCTTTGTGGAAGATGCGAACACAGCCTGGCTGCTCCCCTGTTCTTCTTCCTGTAATATTAATTCTGGTACTGTTTCCGGAATCGATCTTATATCTCACAATACTCCTCCTTTACAAATGCCCTTTACCAGAATGGGATGTCTTCTTTTTAGAAGGCATCCCATTTACTGCTATTTCATACTTGCTATTTTATAGAATCCTTCACTCTTGCATATTCATCATCTACATAAGATGCCACTGCATCCAGAGATTCCTTTGCGTCAGAACCGGTAAAAATATCTAACATTGCCTCTGCAAACTTGGAAGTCAATACAGTATAAACTGGTGTCTTTGGTCTTGGAACAGCCGCCTCAAAAAGCTGCTCTTTTGCAAGACTGTATGGATATTCATCCCACTGGGTATTATTTTCATAAGCAGACTTTCTTGCAGGCGGATATCCTCCTACCTCACCGTAAAGTCTGGTAGATTCAGAATTAGTCATGAATTCCAGTGCCACATAAGCTGCATCCGGATCCTTGCAGTCTTTAGAAATTCCCAATGTCCAGCTTCCGCAGTTGGAAACTACATGATCGCCTGTTTTTGGCAGATAGGTTGCTCCCCAATGCAGATCCGGGAAATCATCAAACTGAACGACCTGATTGATGTTTCCGGCGATCCACATAGCTGCCTTCTGATCCTGGAATTCAGTAGGTGTAGGATCAATATTGGCAAGCTTGTCATCAAAGAATTTCTGAAGCTTAACAGCAGTCTCCACACTCTTTTCACTGTTGATGTAGCCATCTGCCTTTGAACCATCTTCACTGACTAACGGTGCACCTGCTGAATCAAATAATGGGGATAAACCGTAGATCAGGCCTTCGCCCTTATTCATGATGATCTTAATACCTACCATTTCAGGAGTGGAAACTTCTTTTGCCATTTCATACACTTCATCCAGTGTGTAAGCATCATCAATTCCTTCCGGAATACGGAAGCCATGTTCCTCAAATACATCTTTGTTGTAATAGAACAGGCTGACTGCTTCATTGAAGCTGACTGTATACATGTCATTCTGGTATGTATTCTGTAATACTGTTGACGGAAGCATGTCGTTTTTGCTTTCCTCTGATACATAGCTGGTGATCGGAACAATAATTCCGTTTGCTGCATAGTTAGAAACTAAAACTTCCCACACCTAAACAGGGCTTCGCACCTTGAAAATTCAATATTTCAGCTAACAAAATAGTGCTTTATGCTATTGCAACCTCTGGATGAAGTGCATTACGCAGATATTCCGGCA
>ERZ791704.736-NODE-736-length-17854-cov-2.66363_pt1 | contig 17854 bp, 7 predicted proteins | sample MGYA00510045_ERZ791704 | MGnify/ENA primary metagenome ERZ791704 (study PRJEB30046, sample SAMN00715247) | human gut metagenome | study: EMG produced TPA metagenomics assembly of the A metagenome-wide association study of gut microbiota in type 2...
CCAGCAGACGGAACAGCTGCACCCCAGCCAATCAAGGACGAACAGCCCATTAAGAACGAACAGCCGATAAAGGCCGTAGAAGGGCCTATAACGAACGAACAGCCAATCAAAGAACAATCTGACCAGGCGGAGCAGAAACAGCCGGAAATGGTCGATAATCCGCAATATGTGGCATTGCGTACACTGATGAATAAAGAAAAAGACCCGAAGAAAAAAGCGGCAATGGCGGCTGAACTGAATAACATCCCGGCCAAAGTAGAAAACTGGTCGTGGGGGCCGTCTAATGAAAATACCCGTATCGACATGACAGGCGGCGTACCAGAAAAGTTCAGTGCCTCCGATAGGGAAAATGAATTCGTACGCAGTGAACTGATGCGGGGTACTCCCGCCAGTGTCATCAATGCCGTAGTAAACCTTGCCAGACCACAGTGGCAGGCTAAAGAACAGGCGTATAACCGGTATCAGGAAAGCCAGTTATATCCAGCCTATTACACAGCCGCCGCACTCGGTAATTATCCGGCCGCCGCACAGATAGCGCAGGGAATGGAGCAGTACAATCCACAGTTGGCCGCTACCATGATAGCAGGCCTGCCGACAGGGCTTAACTTCTACTCGACGCAGGTAGCTAAAGAAAAGGCGGCGCAGGGCCAGAAGTACAAGCGGGAAAATATGCAGGTACAGCATGGATACGACATTGAACGGGATAATAATAATAGCAGGAACCGCATAAATCAGAGCCTGATAGATTGGAGCCAAAGACAGATTTATAAGAACTGGGAAATGGCGGAAAAGCACAAATACGACAAGGCGACGTTGAGTGAAAAGGTATCCATGTTACAAAGTGCAGGAATGAGCTATAACGATGCAGTAAAGGCTGCGTATGGCGCAGGTGGCAGAAAAGGTTCTACTGGTGGCTCTGGTGGCAGTTCTGGAGACATTAAGCTGTCTGATGCTAAGAGTGTCATCGAACTGCATAACAAATGGGTAAACGACCATAAAGGTGATGACAATTTCCAGGAATCAGATAGCCCATATTACGACGCATATCAAGACGCAGTTCAAGTCGTCAACGACAAATTCGGAGAAGGATTAAGAGAACCGAATTCAGAGGGTGACGCATGGCATAATGCTACAGCACTTCTTGAACAAAACAGGAAGATGGGAAATAAATACAGTATGTTTGAAATGGAAAACATTATTAAACAAAAATGCGGTGATTGGGCCGACCAAATCAACCAGATATTGGCCGACGGCGGAGGGGATGTTTCCTTTGCTGATTATGGACTGAAACCGGATTATGAATAGGAGGTAACTATGGCTCTTAATTATCTCGACAAGGCCGCCATGGATGCTGGCGTATACAAAGACAAAGGAAATGATGACGTAGTTATAAGCGATGATAGCCAGAGCCAGGATAGCGGTTCTCCCGGCCTGTTTGATAAGATATCCGCTTTTCTGTCTAATGCGGGGCAGGCGTATGCTTCTGCAGATAATCCCGGCGCAGAGATTTACGCCCAGACTCCCTATGCCGATAATCTGACGAACGAAGTACATGACCAGAACATGGCAGATGGCCAGAACATCTATACCGTCCTTGCACCAAACTATACGCCTCGTCCGCTCGATGACAGCGTATACACCGACATACCGGGTACTCCTGTTGATTTAGGGACACTGGAAGACGAAAGCGTCCGTAACGCCAGAATGCAGGATTCTGCCGATTACATGGCGGCTAACTGGCCCAGACTGTACGGGGCCGGTGCCGGTGCCGTAGAGAACGGGGCTAATGTCGTCGGGGGCATCCAGAATGCACTGGGGCTGGGCGACAGCACTCTGCAAAATGCTGAACAGTTCGAAAAAGGGATGCAGGACTACCGCAAGCAGTGGGACGCAACCTATGGTGACAGTTATTTCCTCAATCCTAATAACTTTGCAAACGATGCAGGGGCAGTGGTAGGTTCATCTGCCCCTATCCTTGCATTGTCCGCAATGACACCGGGGGCCTTAGTAGCAGGCGGCTCCCGTGCCCTTACGGGGGCGTTAAGCCGTGCAGGACTGGGACGCCTTGCTATGTCGAAAGCCGGGCAGGCACTTATCGCCGATACCGTCCGCACACTGCCGTCTTCTTCACTGGCTGATTCTCTGTCTGAATATGGCGGAGTCGTTCACGACCTGATGCAAAAAGGCATGAGTGAAGACGAAGCACGGGCGCAGGCTGTCCCTATTTTCTACAAGAATATGGCATTAGATACGGCGGTACTGCCGCTTGAACTGGGCATCGCCAAAGGCGGTAAAGGCCTTATTACAGGACTGCTCAAACGGAACGCCGGTGAAAACATGGGTAAGGGCATTGCTAAAGGCACAGCCCGGACCGGTATCCTTTCCGGATTGAGCGGCCTTACAGAAGGGTATCAGGAAGGCGCACAGAACGCACTGGAAGACCAGACGAAAGGCGAACGGGACGGCGGCTGGTATAATCCTGTCACATGGACGCCAGAAGACTGGAAGTCTGCCCGGGCCGGCTTTGTCGGTGGCGCACTGATGGGTATTCCCGGAAACGTAGCGACGGCATACCACCCCGACACGAAACAAGCTGAACTCAGCCCGGAAGCACAGACGCAGGTACAGGACATCAAGAATACGCTGATGAATGACGCTTCCTATGGCAATATGGACAGCGATACGTATAACTCGTATCTCGAACTGGCAAACAGTGGCAATCCTGAACTCATCAAACTGGCTAATGACTCTCTTGCAAGCTGGAAAGAAAAACAGGGCATCTCGACCGACTCGACAGCATCAACGGACATGACCGCCGGAGAACAGACAGGGCCTGTCAACGCAGAAATGGAAGCCGAGAAGGACCGTATCAGACAGTACCTCAACGACAATACCATTGACCAGATGGGCGGACAGGAAAACTATGACTGGCTGTACAATACTCTCAACAGCACGGACCCGGACGAAGTACACAAGGCCTATCAGACAGTCGTAGACTCGACAGCCGAAACACAGGCACAGGAAGCCGCACAGGCCGAACAGCAGGCAGAATCCCAGCCATCTGGGAATGTATCCATCAACAGCGACAATCCGTTTATCGGGTATGTAGTCAAGGCCGCTAATGACCAGGGCATCGACCCGAAGATAGCTTTGTCTATTGCCGCAAGGGAAACCGGCGGTGACGATGTAAATGCAATCAACATGGCCCCGAACGGCGGATTGATGCAGGTAACGGAAGAAAGTGCCAATGATTATGGCGTGAATGACCTGTACCCGGACTGGCGTGACGATCCGGAGCAGAACGCAGAAGCCGGCATGTACATCCTCAAGAAAAAGATAGAGGAAGCTGGCGGCGACACATGGGCCGGGGTGCGTGGCTATAACGGCGCAGGAGAAGCGGCAGACCAGTACCTGAACCAGATACAGCAAAACTACGATAATTTGGGCGATATCGGCGGCTCGTCGTGGTCTGGTGGCGTATCCAGATATGACCTGCCGACACAGAGTGATGAAATCACGGCACAGGTGGAAACGCTCAAGCCGGGATGGAAACAGGCGCTCCCTGCAATCGGCGGTATCCTGAACGATATGGGTCTGGCCGACGGCTCTGCTATTTCATCCGCAGGCCGGACAAGCGCACATAACGCAGAAGTCGGTGGAGCTGAACACTCGTACCATATCAACGATGACGAACATGGCGGTGGTGATGCGGTCGATATCGTACTTCCTGAAGGAACGACAGAGGAACAGGCACAGGCCGTACTGGACCGGTTCAAATCGACAGGAGCGTTCAAAGAAGTATTGTTCCATGACGTAGGAAGCGGCTACCATCTCCATCTGGGCGGATATACCGGCGGCTTGAATGGCGGGACCGGAAGGGTTGACAGCGACATGGCAGATATCCGCAGACAGCAGGATGCAGAGGACCGGGCCTTTGACGAACAGGAGCGGGAAATCAACGATGACTCCCGGGCCGCTATGAATCGTATCATGAACGATAATTCCGTAGAGAATGCCTTTGACGAAACACAACGTGACACGAAAGCGGCGAAGAAACAGCAGGAAGAAACGCTGAAGGCGCTGACCAGCGGCACACAGGAAGAACAGCCCGCACAGACGCCGGAAACAGCTCAGAATCAGCCGCAGAATGTCCCGGATACAACCGTTGATGCGACGGCACCCATTGAACAGCAAACGACCATTACGGGGGCAAATACGGCGACAAAGGCCGTACAGCAGAACCAGCCTGTACAGACTGCACAGACGCAACCTATCCAGACCCCTGCAGGCACACAGGACCCACGTATCAATAAAGCCATCCATGACCCGGCCATGCTTAACCTTGTTACCCGGGCAATGAATGGCGATTCAGCAGCCAAAGAATCTGCCGGAAAACTCAATCAGAACATCGTGGATGCGGTACAACAGCATATCATTGCAACGGCACTGAATGCACACCAACAGCGGATAGCAAAGGCGCCGGCAGGAAAGACGGAAACTATCCTGTCAGACGATGTAAAGACGGAATACCCGGCACAATACAAGATTGTATCGGCGGATGATATCACGCCATCCAATAATACAGACGGCTCTGTCAATGCCTTCTATCCCCAGCAGTATCAGCCCCGTGACCGAACCCGTGCAGGGATGCGGAAACAGGTGGAAGACATGGCCAATAAGCTGAATCCGTCTGCCCTGGGAGCATCCAGCAACGCCAATATGGGCGCGCCTGTCATCAACAGCCAAGGTGTCGTACTGAATGGCAATGGCCGGACAATGGCTCTTAAATCCGTATACAAAGGCAAGCCGAAACAGATTAAAGCGTATAAGGATTTCCTTAAACAAAACGCCAAGTCTCTGGGAATCGACCCGGCAACGATTGACAGTATCAAGAATCCGGTACTCGTCCGTCAGGTAGCGGATGATGCACCAGTGCAGGATATCATCAACAGCAAGGCAGGCGGTTCGCAGATGAGCGCAGGAGAAACCGCAAAGAAAGACGCCGACAGAATCAAGCAGTCAACACTGCAACTGGCGTCCGACAGCAGTGACCTCACGCAGGAAAGCAACCGGAAGTTCGTGAACGCTGTATTGAAAGACGTTGCCAGCCCGGAAGAACTGAATACGCTGTATACAAAAACCGGCAAAATCAGTCAGGCTGGTATTACCCGTGTCAAGAATGCAGTATTTGCCAAGGCATATGGTGATGACTTCCTGCTTACCAAGATGAGTGAATCGACGGACAACAATATCCGCAACGTCATGAACTCCATGTTAGCTGTAGCACCGAAAGTGGCAATGCTGAATGACGGAATGGAAAAAGGGTTGTTCTATTCATATCCGTTATCGGACGTAATTTCCGGTTCGGCTAAGACGCTTATCAGTTTACGGGAGCAGAATAAACCTGTAAAATTCTATTTAGAAGAAACGTCGCTGATATCGGAAAACGAAAACCAGAACAGTATCAACGACGTATTGCGGTTCATTGACAGGAACAAACGCAGTGGAAAAACGATTACAGCGTTCTTCAATGAAATGTGCAATGAAATCGAATTGCAGGGGCATCCGGACCAAAGCGCATTGATCGCATCGGAAAACCCGACCATGGAAGAAGTCATCAACATTGCCGAAAGGAAGGTTGAAAACAATGGAGTACAATCGTTATTTGACACCGGAAGAAGTGAAGGAAATCAGACGGACACGACCAGTGGAAGAATGGCCGACGGGGTACTGCCGAGTCCGTCCGCAGGTACTGAAACGAATGCTGGCACTAATGGAAGCGAACGAAAAGAAGAAAGCGCAGGAAAAACAGAAAGCAGACCAGAAGTAGCCGAACAGTCATCACATGAAACCGACAAGGGACATCCGACTATTGATACAAACCACTCGCAACAGGAATCAATAAAAACACCTGAATCTGAACTGGAAAAAGCAAAGACGGTAAAGGCTCATTATTCAGATAAAGGTGGGGGGCTTCAGGGCGGAATAAAAAACGGAGTTATGACGATATGGCAAAAAAAAGGCGGATTGTCTAAAAGTGAATGGTCGTTCAATGTAAGCATTGATGAACTTGAAAAGGCATTAAATGCTATTGGCTCGTCTGCCAACGTCAACGCAACCATTGAAAAGATTGTTAAGCCCAAATATAACGAAGCCACCGAAAAGTGGATAGAATCATCTCCGACCGAGAAGGTAAAAGAAAAACGGCGTCAATTATGGGAAGAAGCAGGAGGCATTGCCAGCATATCAGACTTTGGCATAAAAGTTGTAAAATCCCTATATGAAAAGGCTATGGGACATAAGCCAGAGTCACTATATGACAAATGGCAAAAACAACATAAAGTAGCGAAAGGAGAAGCCAATGAAGAAAGCACCGAAAATCACAATGTCAACACCGAACCTCAGCAAACTGAAAGTAAAGACAAGGAAAGTACCCATGCCGAAGAAGGTTCCCAAGGTGACGTACAAGAAGAAATAGCCCGTGGGGAAAAAGCAATGGCGATCGTTTTGCAAACGAAGCAGGATGTAAAAGCCGCCATGCATCGCAACGATGTGGGGGATATTGACTTTATATATGGAACTCCTGGCAAAGGAAGCAAATTTAAAAAGGGATATGGCATTGCTCATATAAAAGCAAAACGAGATTATGAAAATGGTTCCGGTATAGACACTCTTAACAAATTAGTGGAAGTTATCGCCAAGGGTACAGATACGGAAATTCAACATGCCAATGGTGGCAACGGGGAATATAGGCTTAAGATACATTATGATGGATATACAGCTATATTAAGCTCTAAAACTGAAAAAGCTAATTCCTGGCTTTTAACTGGCTGGGAAGACAAAAAAGAAGCACCAGTTAATGCTCGTAGCGAGGGTTACGACTCTTCTACGGCTACTACTGCTACGCCTACGCTTACTCGTCGTAGCAGAGAAACTGGTACTTCTTCTACATCAATTATACCCCAAGAAGTGAAAAAAGGAAAGAAACACTCAGTACGAGAAGCAAATGGCCAGTTGACCCGCTCCAAGGAAGACTTAAAAGCAGAAATCAAAGAAGCGTTCCCGAACGCCAAAGAAATCAAGGACGAAGGCGAACGCATGACTTTCACCATGCCGAACGGGTCCCATATCGTCGTTGATATGAAAAATGAAATCGTTCTGACAGATAAAGAACTGGCGCAGGCGAAGAAAGACCACCATATCGACGATAACGGCAATGTCGTTGTCGAAGGCTATGCAGAAGCACGAGGGAAAGACGCCTATATCGCATTGGCTCAGGGAAGCCGTGAAGGTACTGGATTCCATGAAGCCTATCATATCGCAGAAGATGCAGTTTTGACCGACCGTGAAAAAGCGGCTATCAAGAAAGCTATCCCGGACGCAGAAGACCGCGCCGACAAGTATGCTGAATGGGTAGAAGCCCGTAAGCATGGACGCGGCACGGCATGGGGCAAACTGTTCCAGAAAATCAAGGATTTTGCCATGAAGATGAAGAAAATCTTCACCGGAGCAGAGAACGTACATAACGTATTCCGCAAGATTGAATCCGGGGAAGTCTGGGAACGGAATGCGAATAATAGCGATCAGCGCGCGAGCTACTCCATGTATGCTAAAAGAAAATTGAAAGAAGACATGCAGGCCTTTGCAAAAAAAATAGACGACTTCATGAGTGGGAAGTTGTCGTCTAATGATTATGTAAAAGTGATGGATACACCCTTAGTATTAAATTTGATTGGTGAGAAAATGTTACCAGTGTATATTTCACCCCATGTATTAGATAAGGTGTTGCATTGGAAACACGGACTAGAAATTTCTCCGGAAGTGCTAAAAGAAATACCTCGTAGGATTGCAGACCCAATGTTTATCTTAAAAGCTATTGATAATAAAGGCGTTGAAGATATATCTTCAAAAATTGTAGTCATTGATTTAAAGGATAATAATGGGGCAACCATCATGGTTCCATTTGTTATGGAACAAAAAACGAGAGACGGAAATAAAATTACGGGAAATATTATAAAAAGTGTTTATGGAAAAACAATCGGGAACGACAACAATCATCCAAACAATACATGGTATATCAACAGGTTAATGCGTGGCGATTGTATTTATATAAACAAAAAAAGAACCGACCACTGGCTTACTGGTATAAATACCTCAGCCCGGACGCCTAATGGTCCACTGGTGGTCGATTCCTTTAATTTGTCTAATATTATAGCAGACGAAACCGATTTAGGCAAGTTAAAAGAAGCTAATCCCACCCATTACTCTATTAGAAAGCCCAAAGATGCCGCAGAGGAAGCCAGGGAAAAGGCGGAACAGGATGCAGAAAATACCGCGGTTACCTTGAATGATATTCTTATGGAAGCCCGTAAAATTATGCCTATCTATACCAAGTCGAAGGTAGGAGAAAAATCGCCGGCCAAATACCACTATGACGCACGCCAACGGGCCGGATTTGTTCCCGGTAGTTTTGACGTTGGTGATATCGGTTCTGCCATTGCGCTTCACATTGACAGCATTGGAGAAATCAAGGGGGCCAATATAGAACTGACCAAAGATATCATTGAAGACCGTCAAATGGAACAACGGAACGCCAAGAAGTACAAGAGCAAAGTTCCCCCTGATATCAGCCCTTCCCAGGCAAGACAAGAAGGCGTACGGAATTTTGGCAGGCTCTATTTCCTTGATAACGAACGTGCCAAAGAAACGTATCCCCAGTATTACGACTTATTCGAGAAAGCTCTTGACGGTATGCCTAAAGAAAAAGCTGGTGTCGAAAAAGTCCTTGCGTTGCAGGACCAGAGAGTACGGCAGAATCCGTTATTGTCTGCCGCCGCTGGTATCAGCAACGGGAAGCCAGATTCTCAACTTACATGGAAAGAGCGGATGAAAAAGAGACTGCTTCACCTGTATGCGCAGATGGTTGATGAAACTGACCCAATCGGGCAGTTGACTAAAGCCCTGGAACTGGAAACAGGAGCAAAGATTGCGGACGAAAAAGACCCGCATAAACGTGCCCTTATGTGCAATAGCGTGGCATCTGCCAGAGCATTCATGTTGCTTGATGGAGATAACCGCGTTGCAAACCTCAAGGCGCTTAATAAGGTATATAAAGGGGCAATCAAGAATAAAGTCGTATTTGCTGATGTTATTGACAAGCTGGGCAAGGTAACAAAAGCCGAACTGAAAAAGGCAGAAGTAAAGGATGCGGAAACACTACTAAGTATGTACCTTATCGCCGCCAGAACGGAAGAAATCATTGAAAACAATAAAGATTATATCCGGCCAGATGGATATGAGCATGAAACCTGTATGCGTATCCTTGTAAATGCACCGCAGGCAATCAAAGATGCGGCTACCATGTTCTGGAAATACAATGAAAATCTGGTTAATATCATTGAACAGCAGGGATTGATTACACATGCGGCCGCTGAAGGTATGCGCAAATATAAGAAATACTGCCCCATGTATCGAGATTTTAATGAAGGTGATAGCGTAGACACGCATATTGCAACTATCAATACGGGCAGGGGATTCATCAATCAGACATCTGGTATCAAATCGCTGTCTGGCGGTAGTAGCCGACCTGTCATCAATCCGGTTGACTCCATGATTAACATGACAACAGTCCTGATTGGCAAATGTGAACGGAACAATGTGGCTAAAATCATGGTTCAATGTGCGGAAGACCATGGCGGGCTGGGCAATGTTATTGTTCGCGACCCAACTCTTACCGGGGCCGATAGACAGAGATGTGCATTTACGGTAATTAAGGCCGGCAAAAAAGTAGTGTACCGGACAACGCCGGAACTGTATGAATCCATTACGCAGATGGATACCAATAGCGCGGCATTTATGTCAAACCTATTTGGCAAATTTACGGATGCACTTCGTTTTGGCGCAACAAATACGCCAAGCTTCATGATGAAAAACTTCATTCGTGATACCGTAACGGCTGGCATAAATAGTAAATATGGATTTACTCCATTGGTTGACAGCTTCCGGGGTATGTGGAAACTGACCCATGATAAGCAGTTCAAAGCAGACTTCTATGCACAGGGCGTGCCGATGGATACATATATCCGCAATGATATCCGGGGTGCACAGGACTTCAAGAAGAAGTTACGGAAGAACCTCAATAAATATCCGTTCGGTATTAGACAGGCTATGTGGTTTATGAGTGCTACGGCACATAAATACAACAACGTCGGGGAACTGATTGAACAGGGTACCCGTGCGGGAGAGTTCCTTAAAGCCAGGAAGAAAGGCGCAACGGAAGAAGAAGCGGGATATGCCGCAAGGGAAGTATCTATGTAGGGAAAAAAATTAACCGCTACATCCCATTCTTCAACGCTTCTATTCAGGGCATTGATAAATTCATCCGTACGTTCAAGGAAAATCCGAAACGGGCTATATGGGCAACTATTAAGTACATCATTCTTCCGTCTCTGGCCTGCTGGGCGTTCAACCATGATGACGATTGGTATAAAGATTTAGACCCGACAACAAAATACCTGAACTGGTGTATTCACATCCCCGGCACGGACACCCATTTCCTTATCCCCAAACCGCAGGAAGTTGGCGTCATGTTTGGCTCTGGTATTGAAGCGGTTTTGAACCAGTTCTTAGCCGATGATCCGAAAGCCATGAAACAATGGGCGTGGGAACTGGCCGGAGTTATGACACCGGGGTTGGCTGTCACTATGATTAGAGCGTTCTTTGAATGGCAACGGAATTACAGCTTATGGACTAATCACAATTTGGTTCCGAAACGATTGGAAAAGCTGCCAAGCGAACAACAGTACACAAACTCTACAAGCGAACTTGCTAAACTGTTGGGAGACACATGGATTGCTAAGAACATCAGCGTTGGTGACCGGCACGGCATATCGCCTATTGCAATCGATAACTTCTTCTCTGCATGGTTTGGAAGTATGGGACGCACGTTGGCCAAAACATTGGATAAGCCAATTGAATCATTGCGCGGTAAGGACCGCCCGACTGAACCAGCTAAATATTGGTATGAATCACCCGTCATTGGCAGTTTTGTCAGAAACGACGATAGTCAGCGGTCGGCATATGTAGACCGGCTGTATGATTTATCGGACCAGATGGAAACCGATTACAAACGGAGTGACAGCTATGCAGTACAGAAAGGCAAGAAAGGCGCAAAAGTACCAACGGAATTAGCGCAGGTACGCACGGCAATGAAAACCGTATCAAAGCTTAATAAGGAAATACGTGACATACAGGATAATCCAAAGATGAGTGCAGAAGAAAAGCGGACGCAGATTGATACCAGGAAAGTCAAGATGCGTGGGATTGCAAAGAAAGCTGTACTCAAACTGGGAGACTAAAAGAAGGCACACTGTCCGTAATGGATGGTGTGCCTTTTGTCGTTCCTGCCGTCAAAAAATCGTCAAAAATAGCTGGTGAAATATGAGTAAACAGAGTAAAATGTGATTATTAAATGATTTATAAAGGGAGTCACCACCGCTTATTTAATCATATTTGGCAAAAAAAGAGACATTTATGTAATTTCCTGTTATACTAAATAAATGAAATACGTTGCAGGTGCAATATACTGCAAGGAGGGGAAGGGTATGATCAAGCGCAATATAGTTCTCGTAGGCATGATGGGCAGTGGCAAAAGCCATATAGGACGCAAACTAGCCGTTCGTCTGGGATGGCAGTTTGTCGATACGGACCGCCGCATTGAACGCCAGATGGGACAGTCTATTGCTGACTTTTTTGAACGGGCAGGAGAAAAGGTGTTCCGTGAACGGGAAATCAATGTGCTGCAACAGGTCAGCCGCTACCATGAAGCGGTTATTTCTTTTGGCGGGAATTTCCCCATGAATATCGAAACATACCGTATCCTCCATCGTCATGGGTATATCGTGGCCCTCCGTTCCCAGCCGTACCGCGTGGAAGAGCGGGTGGGACGCCATATTGGCAAGAGGCCGACGGTAGACTATGACAATCTCCATGCTTTTGTAACGCGCATGGATGCCCAGTGGAAGCATGTATATCCGTACTGTGATTATGTCGTCGATACGACGGATTACAGTGCTGAAGAAATTGTAGATATTATTGTAAAACGAATTAAAGGAGACGATATAGTCTTCGTTTCCCGTGAGCCAAAGGAGGCAGATGGTCATCATGATAAATAAAATTGGTGTACTCACAAGTGGTGGTGATGCGCCGGGCATGAATGCGGCTATCCGTGGCGTTACCCGGTATGCGATCGAAAAGGGACTGGAAGTCACGGGTATCATCCGGGGGTATGAAGGACTTTTAAGTCATGAAATCATGCCACTTAACCGCCGCAGTGTCGGTGCTATCATTCATCGCGGCGGTACGATGCTGCGCACGGCCCGCTGCCTGGAATTTTTGGAAGAAGAAACGCAGAAAAAAGCGGCAGACTATATCCGCGAACAGGAAATGGATGCGCTGGTCGTCATCGGTGGCGACGGATCGATGCGCGGTGCCCAGGCCCTGAGCCGTCTGGGAATCCCTACGATTGTCATCCCCGGTACGATTGATAACGATATGGGGGGGACGGAGTATACGGTCGGTTTCGACACGGCGGTCAATACGGTCCTGGAGTCGGTCAATAAGATCCGCGATACGGCTTTTTCCCATGACCGCGTCGCCGTCATTGAAGTCATGGGCCGGCATGCCGGATTTATCGCCCTGTATGCCGGGATGGCTGCCGGTGCGGAAGCGGTGCTGGTACCGGAACATGAAGTATCACTGGAAGACTTGTGCACGCACCTCAACGAATCTCACCGCATGAAGAAGATGAGCAGTATTGTCATCGTGGCCGAAGGGGCAGCCAAGGGAGCCGATGTGGTCGATTATATTAAAGGTCACACCTATCTGGAACCGACGCTGACAGTGCTGGGATATGTACAGCGCGGCGGTTCTCCGTCGGCAAAGGATGCCATCATGGCCAGTTTGTTTGCCGAAAAGGCCATAGACAGTCTGCTGGCCGGCACGTATAACTGCGTCATCGGGCAGATAGGCGAACGCATCGTCGCGACACCGTATACAGAAGCAGAACGGCTTCATTTCCCGCTGGATGAAAATATGTACCGCCTGGTCCTGGCACTGGGAAGATAAGGCAGACGGATGTAACAGGCCGGCAGGCAGCGCCGCGTCCCGGAGACATCCCACATTTTATCCCGGGCAATACTGGACGGCAGTATCCCCTGTACAGGGAAAGCCGCGGACCCGGAACGAGGCGTAGCCTGTACCTTAGCCTGGTACAGGCATCCGATGCAGAAGCTCCCGTGCTTCTACATCTTTCTTCAGCTATCATAGTTGAAAGCTCAACTATGATAGCCCTGGCACAGTGGGGCGAGTGCTTTTATGATTTTTTTGGAATGGCTGGAAATTTCTTTATGCTAACCGCCAAGTAAAAGTGATGTCAAGCATTTTTGAAAATGTTTCGAAAAAAGCTATTTATTAGCCCCAAATTATAGGGCTTAGAAGAGAGAGTTTTATAATTTTATAGTATTAATATTACAACATGAGTCGTGATATTTCCGTTGATGTATGATGTTTTTGAGCGGCAATATACCGTTCAAAGGAGGCTCGTTTCCACGGATGGCTCATGGTCTAAGGCAAAGATGGATTCTCCTTAGGAATCCTCATCAATCGATGGGGATTTTTTGCATTGATAGGTGAACACAGTACGCCTATCGGTAAAGATTTCATGTTGCATTCGTTTCTTTTTTGCTTTGGTTGCTTTGGGAGACAGGATGTACCGGTTCTCCAAGATAGAGGTCAGGGCTGAAACAGAAATACAGATATGTTCCTGCTGTTCCAGAATCTCCTGAAAATGGGTAAAATTGGCATCAGAATAGTCGTTTTCGTACAGTTGAACGGATAGATTCTTTGACGGAGTCCGGGATGGTATGGGCTGTTTTACGGCCCTTATTGCCATGACGGAAGGCCGCTTTTCCTTCTTGGTGATAACGGATGATCAGCCGGTTAATCGTCCTGCGTGTACACCCAAGGACCAAAGCGGCTCGACTTGGAATTAGCAAAGGAATACAAAAAGTAAGGATATGTCGTAGAGTACTGGAATGGGCGGATGGTGCAATGCCTGTACGGTACGGTGTCGTTTGTTCGCTGGCGGATGAAAAAAGTCAGGGAAAAAGGCCTCTATCCACTTGATAAGCAACTACGACTGAAATCCCATCACGGTTTTTCACTTTGCTTCCACGGAAGATGAACAGTCATGGGAACTAGCCGGATGGGTAAATGAACGGCCATTACGGATTAAACAAGACGATGGTGATCAGCAACGATGATAGTAGAAAATATGGCTATGAGGCTTTCTAGGAACTGGTAGCAGGGGCAAGTGGCATGAATACTAACGGGATGTATATTATGTACACTGTTGTAGAACCATCCAACCAATGACAGATACCGGGTGAAGTCAAACTGATAAAGCCCGGAGCGTGTGAGGCAGGACATCGTATATACAGCTATCGCATGAAACATCAGAGACGGAGCTAAAGTCATGAAGAGGCGGAAGCCATGGACACTTGCCCCGTAAATACTATCGGTTTACATCATTGTATATGATAACGAGCAGATATGATATAATAGACTTGATTATAGACAAAGAGATAGCAAGGTGATCAGGTGCTTGTTTACAGTAAGCATTCTTCTGGAACGCATAAAATTTATCATATGGAACAATGCCCTATGGTCCGTCGGATCGGGGAATCCCACCTTGGCTATTTTTATACCGCCCAGGAAGCGGAAGATACGGGATATCGCTTGTGTAAAGTGTGTCAGCGTCAGCAGATGAAAAAACTGCAAATGGCTTATTAAATATTCGCAGACTAAAAAGAGAATCCCGATTTATCATGGTCCTTTTGTCCACAAGAACTTAATACGCGGTGAAGCCGGTACGATGAAAAAATTTCATGTACAACCTTTATATTTCCGCTCATTGGAAGATACGATTCTGGCAATCTATGACCATTTGGCATCCTATGCTGTGCGTTCAGATATACCAAGTTTTATCAAAGATAGGGTCTGGAAATTAATGAGGCATGGCCGTCCGGGATTTAGTGGAGGAAAAAGGAAGAAAAAGAAGAAAAAGCAGCCGTGGCATTATACGGTCACCAGGAAATCCATTTTAGAATGTACAGACTGGCGTGGATAACGGAGTCTTCACGCTATGAGGGATTGAGGAATGTTGTTTTATGTCGGACTGGATTTATGATGAGGAGGGGTTGATTATGAAAAAAATGGTCGGCGTGATGCCGCTCTGGGATGATGAAAAGGAAAGTATCTGGATGTTGCCGGCATATATGGAAGGCTTGAAAGCGGCAGGGATGGATTCTTTTATTTTCCCTATGACGCAGGATGAGGATGAAGTGAAACGGCTTGTCGGGCTTTGTGACCAGATCCTGCTGACCGGGGGACACGATGTCAATCCTTCGCTGTATCAGGAGGAACCGGTGAATGCATCGGTTGAATGGAATGAGACGAGAGATGTGATGGAAGAGAGGGTCATATCCCATGCATTGGCTCAGGATATGCCTGTCCTGGGAATCTGCCGGGGACTGCAGATCCTGAATGTGGCACTGGGAGGTACGTTATACCAGGACCTGCCGCTGCAGCATCCGTCAGACACGGATCATCATATGACGCCTCCCTATGACCGGCCTGTTCATACGGTCCGGATCCTGCGGGACACGCCGCTTTATGATCTGTTGCAGACGGAGCATATGGGCGTCAACAGCATTCATCACCAGGCTATACGGAAACTGGCACCGGATTTGCGGGAAATGGCCCTATCGGAGGATGGCCTTGTAGAAGCCGTCTATATGCCGGGGAAACGCTTTGTATGGGCCGTCCAGTGGCATCCGGAATATGGGTTCCCCTCTCATGAGGACTGCCGTGCCATTTTCCGTGCATTTTCCCGGGCATGATGTCCTGCTGGATAGTGCCGGATGCATGGCAGGAATCCTGTTTGTTTTCTGCATCCGTATGGTGCACCGGCTGATGAAACGGTAACGGAATCCCCTATCGGCCGGTCAGTGGGTAAGATATTCATACAGCCTGGTTTCGACAGGGACATCCAGCTTGAACTGGAAATTGACGACTGGCAGGGTTTTCCCATCATTGCCAGTCATTTCTTTTTGTAGTGGTCCGGCGACTACCGCTAGGTCTCCCAGATAGTAGAAATCGGTGCCTTCGCTGTCACTTTTTTTGACAAAGAGCAGTTTCCGCGTCAGTGGCGACTGGATTTTGGGAACTTCTCTGGAATCCAGCCGGACACGGGACCGGGTCATCCAGCTGAAGCGGCCGGGCGCGATGAACTGGTCTTCGTATTTGGTGCTTTCGGAAATATCGTCGCTCTTTTTATAGGTGACAAAAATCGGGCAGGTGCGCCGTCCCGTCGTTTCAAAATCGCTGTCATCGACGATGGCATAGCCATTGAGCGTCCCTTCGCGGTTCGTCTTATAATTGAGCAGGCGCGATACGTCTTTACGGGAGTATTTTCCATAGCGGACGAATCCGCCGGCATAGGCCTGGCCGTCGGTCTGCTTGTGGAACTGGTATATGCCATAGGCCAGACAATCGTTCAAATAGGTCAGAAATTCGCTGTTTTCCGTTAGGAACTTCATCTGGGATGTCAGGACGAATTGATCTTCCTTGAGCGATATGAGGGCAATGTGCCGGTATTTTTTCTGGGCCGTCTGTGTAAAAAAGTGCAGGGACAGGACATTTTCGATGCCGGCAATCGTTTTTTCCGATGTTTCATAGCCACAGGTATGACGCATGTATGCCCGGAGGTCGCCTATAGAAAGGGAAGGATGGGATAAGAGATACTGCAGGATCCACAATTCTTCCAGCCGTTTGCCATTGGCCAGTTCCAGACTGACCAGTTTCAGCACGGCTTCATGGTCTTCCGTGAGCGTTGCCGGTGTCTTATCGATGCTTTGGGCGTAGGCGAAATAGGACTGACTTTTTTTGACATATAAGTACGGATCTTTATCCCCAAGCCTTACGAAATCCATCATGAGCGGCCGCCGTCCCAGACGGTATTTCAAATCTTTATAAGACTGCTTTAGTTCCTGCGCATCGGCCAGCCATTTTCGGTTGTTGATGGCTTCGTATATTTTTTCTTTGACGACATCCTGGAAATGGACAGAGGTGGAACCGGGCAGGAAATTCTGTGACATCGTACGCCGCACATCGTCCTTGTTGTAGGTGCGGTCTCCGTAGAGGGCGATAGGCAGAAGAAAATTGTTTTTGTAATTGCCGATGAAATCGAGGACTTCCAGATAGCGTTTATGGGGGAATTTGCGCAGGCCGCGGCCCAATTGCTGGACGAAGATGATGGCCGACTGGGTAGGGCGCAGCATGATGATCTGGTCGATTGAGGGAATATCGACCCCTTCGTTGAATATATCGCGGGTCAGGATATACTCGAGATAGTCGGGCGTCGTATCCGGACTGCCCTCGAGGCGGCGGATGGCATCATCCCTCATTTCCGGGGTAGAATCACCGCTGAGTGCTATGGCACGGCGGCCATGCTTTTGCAATAAACCGGCCAGTATGCGGGCCTCCTCGACGCGGCTGCAGAATATGAGACAGCGCAGGCGGTTTCCATCACACCCGTAATAAGAAGAGTAGTACAGGATATGACGGACCCGTTCTTCGCAGGTCAGATCCTGTATGGTGGCGGATTCATCCAGTAGTTCCCCGTTTACGGAAATATCGGCAATGCCGTGATAGTGGAACGGTACCAGCATATTTTCCGCCAATGCCTGATGGAGACGGATTTCATAGGCGATGTGGTGATGAAACAGTTCGTAGA
>ERZ791704.755-NODE-755-length-17336-cov-3.81928_pt1 | contig 17336 bp, 8 predicted proteins | sample MGYA00510045_ERZ791704 | MGnify/ENA primary metagenome ERZ791704 (study PRJEB30046, sample SAMN00715247) | human gut metagenome | study: EMG produced TPA metagenomics assembly of the A metagenome-wide association study of gut microbiota in type 2...
ACAATCATATCATTATAGTCAACAAGACCGCTTCCGAGATAGTTCAGGGAGACAAAACGGGTGATACACCGCTTTCGGAAACTGTAAAGCAGTACCTGAAAGAGAAGTACAGCAAGCCTGGAAATGTCTTTATCGGTGTCGCTCACCGGCTGGACCGCCCCGTGAGCGGTCTTGTTGTTTTTGCCAAGACCAGTAAGGCACTGTCGCGTCTGAACGAGATGTTCAAGAATAGCGAGGTGAAGAAGACTTACTGGGCAGTAGTGAAGAACTTGCCCCGCGAGGAAGAGGGGGAATTGGTGAACTATCTGGTGCGAAATGAGAAACAGAACAAGAGTTATGCATACGACAAGGAGGTGCCGGGCAGCAAGAAAGCGATTTTGCATTACCGGCTCATCGGGCGGTCGCAGAACTATTATCTGTTGGAAATAGATTTGAAAACCGGACGCCATCACCAGATACGTTGTCAGTTGGCAAAGATGGGCTGTCCCATCAAGGGAGATTTGAAGTATGGTTCGCCCCGCTCCAATCCCGACGGCAGCATCTGTCTGCATGCGCGGTATATCCGTTTTGTGCATCCGGTGTCCAAAGAACTGATAGAAGTGGAGGCGCCCGTTCCTCCCGGAAATTTATGGAATGGTTTTGAAACGATTTAATCTTACAGTAATGAAGAAAATCACAGTTTTGTCGGGTTTGCTGCTCCTTGCGGGATTGGCTGCCCAAGCTCAGGAAAGAGTTGCTGAGTATAACGTGCGTCCGGCCGTTACGGTGCGCACTCCCCTCCAGGGCGATAGTATCAACTTCAAGGGAGACAAGTTTACTACCGGCAATCTTCTGAAGACGAAGGTCAGTCTCGACTTCGACGGAGGTCGGTACGAACGTATGGTTGCTGATACGGCTGGATATGTAACTGTGGCAAAGGCGGACAAGGACAATCTGTTCTATCTGTTTGCTACCAATCTGCGTGCGGAGCGTTTCATGAAGGGCAAGCTGAATGTATATTCTCCTGCCCGTTTTGAGGTGTTTGTAAACGGTGAATCCAAGCAAGTCAAGGAGACAGCGGAGGACAGCTTGTCGCAGGTCCGTCCTACGGCTGTCAGTCTGCGTATGGACCCTGAAGCGGATTATGAGATTGTCATCAAGTTGCTTTCAAGCGCGGACGACAAGATGCAGCCGATGCTGAAATGCGAATTTGAAAAGGAAAAGGACTTTGCCGATGTAGCTTGCCGGATGGCACCGGACATGAAGAGACGTTTCTCTTTGTTCAACACCAATTTCGGCTCCCGAGCGAGCAGGGTTTCTCTTTCGCCCAACGGCAAGTATCTGCTGACCCGCTATTCGGACAATTACGACGTGAAGCGTTCCAGGACCCGTTGTGAGCTGACCGAGGTAAAGACCGGCCGGGTGATATTGCCCAATGCCAATGAAAAGATGAACTGGATGCCCAACAGCAACAAGCTCTATTATACGGTTATGGGCGAGGAGCAGAATGACCTGGTTGTGTTCGATCCCGCCACGATGCGTGAGGAAGTGCTGCTGAAGAATGTTCCCGAAGGATATTTCAGCTGGTCTCCTACAGAAGACTATCTTATCTATATGCTCACGGACGAGGGCGAAAAGGTGAGTGGCCCGTTGAAACGTCTCTTGCATCCGGACGACCGTATCCCCAATTCTCGTGACCGCTATTATCTCATGAAATACGATGTGGCGACGGGACTTTCCGAGCGCCTGACCTACGGTAGTCACAACGTCTATCTGAATGATATTTCCCCGGATGGCAAGAAACTGTTGTGCAGCACTTCCAAGCCGGACATCACTCGATGCCCTTTCTCCCTCTCTTCTCTTTTCGAGATTGATTTGACCACCTTGCAGGCAGATACGCTGGTCGCCTGGGATGCTTATCTGGGAAGTGCTTCTTACTCTCCGGACGGGAAGCAGCTTCTGGTGACGGGCAGTCCGTCTGCTTTCGGAGGCATTGGCAAGAATTGCGGTGAACATCCCATAGCCAATGACTTTGATACCCAAGCATTCATTATGGATTTGGCTACAAAGAAAGTGCAGGCTATCACGCGCGATTTCAATCCTACGGTGTCTCTCGTGCAGTGGAACCGTGTGGACGGATGTATCTATTTCGATACGACTGATGGGGATTGCAGGCATATCTACCGTTATGTTCCGAAGACGGGCGGCTTTGAAATGCTTCCGCTTGAAGAAGATGTGATTACTTCCTTCACGCTGGCCAATGACAATCCGGTTGTGGCTGCCTATGTGGGCGGAGGAAACACCAGCACGGGCGTAGCTTATACGTACGACACGAAGAAAAAAGTTTCTACCCTGCTTGCCAATCCCATGAAGCCCATCCTCGATAAGATTGAGCTGGGACAGATGGAAGAGTGGAACTTTACAGCTTCGGACGGTACGGAGATAAAGGGAATGGTTTGTCTGCCGCCGTCTTTTGACCCGAACAAGAAGTATCCGCTTATCGTATACTATTATGGAGGAACGACTCCTACAACCCGCGGTATAACTTCCCCGTACTGTGCACAGTTGTTTGCGTCACGTGACTATGTGGTTTATGTTATCCAGCCCAGTGGTGCCATCGGGTACGGCCAGGAGTTCTCTGCACGCCATGTCAATGCATGGGGTGAGCGTACGGCCGATGAGATCATTGAAGGTACGAAGAAATTCTGTGCAGCCCATCCGTTTGTCAACGATAAACGTATCGGATGCCTGGGTGCCTCTTATGGAGGATTCATGACGATGTATCTGCAGACTAAGACGGATATGTTTGCTGCCGCTGCCTCGCATGCTGGCATCAGCAATGTAACGAGCTATTGGGGCGAGGGTTATTGGGGATATTCCTATAACTCTGTTGCGGCAGCCGATAGCTATCCTTGGAATAATCCCGATTTGTTTACGAAGCATGGAGCATTGTTCAATGCGGACAAGATTAATACCCCTCTGTTGTTGCTGCATGGCACGGTAGATACAAACGTGCCTATCGGTGAAAGTATCCAATTGTATAATGCGCTGAAGATATTGGGTAAGCCGGTGGAATTTATTACCGTAGATGGTGAAAACCATTTTGTACTTGATTATGCAAAACGTGAATTGTGGCACAATTCAATTATGGCTTGGTTTGCCCGCTGGCTGCAGGATAGTCCGGCATGGTGGAATGACCTTTATCCGGAAAGACATTGGTGATGTTTTAATTAACAATTGATAATAAAAAAAGCCGTTTCCCAGAATAGACAAGGAGGAAACGGCTTTTTTGTTGTAGTGTGCTTACTGTTATTGGGCCACTTTTGCTGTGTCTTGGACGTTCTCGGCTTTCTGCAAAGTATCCGTTACCACAGTGTCGTTAGACAAGGTTGTTGTCTTACTCGGCTGTTCTACCGGAGCCTTAGCTTGAGCCAAGAACGTTCCGCCACAAACAAACATAAACAGGGCTGCTACTAATACTAATTTTTTCATAATTCATTTGCTTTTAGGTTGGTATATCTTATTGTTAAGTCTAAGTGCTTGCTTGTTGTAGCGCTTGTTGCTTACGTCTAATATAGGTCAAATGGTGTGCCAGAAAGAGTGTGTGTTGGATAATGTTCTGATAGTTAGTGATATATGTTTCTGTGCAAAGTGTGGCATAGTGTGGAAAAGTGTGGAATGTGTGGAGGGGAGTGTGGAATAATTCCACACCCTTTAGTCGGATATGTTATAAAGCTTCAACTTGTTGTACAGCGTTTTGCGGTCAATGCCCAACAGTTGTGCAGCGCGGCTCTTGTTGTTTCCCGTCTGCCGCAAGGCTTCGATGATTTGATGCTTCTCTGCCTCCTCATTGCGGAGAGGGATACCGATGATGCCCGGTGCGGGTCCTTTCAGTTCATTCAGTTCGTTGATAGTAATGAATTTGCCTTGTGCCAGCAAGGTTGCACGGCGTACCATATTCTTCATTTGGCGTAGATTGCCGGGCCAGGGATATTCCAATAGGGCGCGGGATGCCTTGTCATCAAAGCCGGTCAGTTGCTTGTCCATTTCGCGGTTGGCCTGGTCCAGAAAGAAATTGGCAAAGAGCAGGATGTCTTCACGGCGGTCTTTGAGTTGCGGCATACGTAGGGTGAATTCATTGATACGGTGATATAAATCTTCACGGAACGCCCCTTTTTCGATGGCTTGCTCCAGATTTTCGTTGGTGGCGGATACCAGACGTACATCCACGCTTATCTCTTTGTTTGAACCTACCGGACGTATCTTGCGCTCTTGCAAAGCACGCAGCAACTGTATTTGCACTTCATAGCTCAGATTGCCTATCTCATCCAGGAAGATGGTACCGCCGTTGGCTTCGACGAAAGCGCCCGTTTTGTCGGTCAGTGCGCCGGTAAAGGCACCCTTTATGTGCCCGAAGAACTCCGAAGCGGCCAATTCTTTGGGAATAGAACCGCAATCGATGGCTACAAACGGCCGGTCGGCACGCTTGCTGAGCTGGTGGATGCGGTGGGCTACGTATTCTTTGCCCGTTCCGCTGGCACCATTGATGAGTACAGACATATTGGTAGGTGAAACCAGTTTCACATAATTGTAGAGTTGTTTGGCTGCGTCGCTCTCTCCCTCGAGGAAGTCGGAGGAGGACAATGAGCCTTCTGCACCCTTCAGAGGCTGATTTTTCATCTTGTCGGAATGCATCGTCTGTTTGGGTGAAACGGATGGTCTGTTTGGGGTAAACGCATCATCTGTTCGGGACGAATGCATCATCTGTTTCAAAGCGGAGGATGATGCATTCAAGGCTTCGCCTATTTTTTTCAGTAATTCGTCCGGGTTCACAGGCTTGGCAATGTAATCGCAGGCTCCCAGTTTCATGGCTTGGACGGCCGACTGTATGTCAGCGTATCCCGTCATGATGATAAGCGGTATTTGCAGGCCGTGTTCGCCCAGCCATTTCAATAAGTCAATGCCATCCTTGTCGGGCAGGCGCAGGTCAGACAATATCAAGTCTACGGTTTCCGACTCAATATGTTTTTGAGCACGGGCAATGCTGCTGGCGGAGGTTACTTGGAAACCTTTTTTGCCGAGCCATGTTTTTAGCATCATGCCGTAAGTAATATCATCTTCTACAATTAATATGGATGTCATTGCTTTAGCCTTTTATCTCTTTTATGTAGGCAAAGGTAAGTGCTTTTGTCTGATTTTAGTATATTTGCAAACTTAAATTAAATAAAAAACAAAATGAAAAGAAATCTTATTGTATTATTAACTATACTGGTTTGCGGTCTGACTGCTTGCAAGCCGGGACAAAAGAAAGAGGAAGATATGGAAAAAGAAACGAAGCTGAAGATTGAAACAAGTGCGGGTGACATCACCGTGAAACTGTATAATGAAACCCCGAAACATCGTGATAACTTTATCAAGCTGGTGGAAGACGGCACGTATGAAGGTACGCTGTTCCACCGTGTCATCAAGGACTTTATGATACAAGCAGGTGACCCGGAATCGAAGAAGGCTCCGAAAGGCAAGATGCTGGGGGCAGGCGACGTGGGTTATACCGTTCCTGCCGAATTTGTTTATCCGAAGTATTTTCACAAAAAAGGTGCTTTGTCGGCTGCACGCCAGGGTGATGAGGTGAACCCTGACAAGGCATCATCCGGCTGCCAGTTCTACATTGTGACCGGAAAAGTGTATAATGACTCTACCTTGCTGGGGATGGAACAGCAGATGAATCAGATGCGCTTGAACAATGCTTTCAACGCGTTGGCGCAGAAACACATGAAGGAAATCTACAAGATGCGCAAGAATAATGACCAGGACGGTCTGATGGATTTGCAAGATTCCTTGATTGCGCAGGCAGAGGCTCAGGTTGCCAAGGAACTGGAGTTCAAGTTTACCCCCGAGCAGGTGAAGGCTTATACTACCGTGGGCGGTACTCCACATTTGGACGGTGCATATACCGTGTTCGGTGAAGTGCTGGAAGGTATGGATATTGTTGATAAAATACAGAAGGTCAAGACTGACCGTAACGACCGTCCCGAAGAGGATGTGGTTATTAAAAAAGTGACAGTGATAGATTGATGATAGATTCTGTCATTCCATTTTATGAAGATAAACAAAAAGATATTTGACAACGGTCTGCGGTTGGTGCACAATGAGGACACCAGCACGCAGATGGTTGCCTTGAATATTGTTTATGACGTGGGTGCCCGTGACGAACATCCCGAGCATACGGGCTTTGCCCATCTGTTCGAGCATCTGATGTTCGGAGGTTCGGTGCATATTCCTGATTATGACGCTCCTTTGCAATTGGCAGGCGGGGAGAATAATGCATGGACCAATAATGATATAACCAATTACTACCTGACGGTTCCAAAATCGAATGTGGAAATCGGCTTCTGGCTGGAGTCCGACCGCATGCTGGAACTGGCATTCAGTGAGCAAAGTCTTGAAGTGCAGCGTGCGGTAGTGATGGAGGAATTTAAACAACGTTGCTTGAACCAGCCGTATGGTGATGTGGGACATCTGCTTCGTCCTTTGGCTTATCAAACGCATCCTTATCGCTGGCCTACTATCGGGAAAGACCTCTCTCACATTGCCAATGCCACGCTGGACGAGGTAAAGGAATTCTTTTTTCGTTTTTATGCACCTAATAATGCAGTGCTGGCCGTTACCGGAAATATTTCGTGGGAAGAAACGGTTAGGCTGACAGAAAAATGGTTTGCTCCCATTCCCCGTAGGAATGTGCCCGTAAGGCAATTACCGCAAGAAGTTGTGCAGACGGCGGAACGCCGGCAGACGGTGGAACGGAATGTTCCTCTGGATGCTTTGTTCATGGCTTATCACATGTGCAGCCGTGAGGATGCCGATTATTATGCCTTCGATATTCTGTCGGATATTCTGAGCAATGGACGTTCCAGTCGCTTGACCCGCAGGCTGGTGCAGGAGCAAAAGCTCTTTTCCAGTCTCGATGCCTATATCTCTGGTACACGGGATGCCGGACTGCTGCATATCAGTGGAAAACCATCTGCAGGCGTATCTTTGGAGCAAGCCGAGGCTGCTGTCCGGAAAGAGTTGGAAGAGTTGAAATCCGGGTTTGTTGGAGAACAAGAATTGGAGAAAGTAAAGAACAAGTTTGAGTCTACACAGATATTCGGCAACATCAATTATCTGAATGTTGCCACGAATCTTGCCTGGTTTGAACTGACCGGACAGGCAGAAGACATAGACCGTGAAGTGGACAATTACCGCTCTGTGACGGCAGAACAGCTTCATAGGGTCGCCCAACAGACCTTCCGCGATGAAAACGGGATTGTGCTTTATTACCAAAAAGAAAACCTTTAGTATGAAAAAATTATTTGATACGTATAAGCAGCACTATAAAGCATTGCTTCTCCTGGGGCTACCCATTGTGGTGGGGCAGTTGGGAGTCATTGTGCTTGGTTTTGCCGATACGCTGATGATTGGGCATCACAGCACGGAGGAACTGGGTGCCGCTTCTTTCGTAAACAATCTGTTTACTCTTTGCATTATTTTCAGTACGGGCTTCAGCTACGGGCTGACACCGGTTGTAGGGGGCTTCTACGGTAACCGCCGCTTTGCCGAGGCAGGGCAGGCGTTGCGGTGTAGCCTGGTTGCCAATGTGCTGGTGGCTTTGTTGCTGACTCTTGTCATGGCTGTTCTCTATTTCAATGTGGAGCGGCTGGGACAGCCCGGAGAATTGCTGCCTCTAATCAAGCCTTACTATCTGGTGTTGCTTGCTTCACTGGTCTTTGTCATGCTGTTCAACGGTTTCAAACAGTTTACGGACGGCATCACCGATACCAAGACGGCCATGTGGATTCTGCTCGGAGGGAATGCGCTTAACATCGTAGGAAACTATATACTTATCAATGGAAAGCTGGGCTTTCCGGAGATGGGACTGCTTGGTGCGGGTATCAGCACCTTGTTCTCCCGCATTGTGATGGTGGTGGTCTTTGCGGCGATTGTGCTTCGCGGCCGCCGGTTTATCCGTTACAGGCTCGGCTTCATGCGGCTGGGGTGGTCGATGCCGATGTTCAGGAAGCTCAATGCACTGGGCTGGCCCGTGGGTATGCAGATGGGTATGGAGACCGCTTCCTTCAGTCTGAGCGTCGTCATGGTGGGCTGGCTGGGGACACTTGCCCTAGCATCGCATCAGATAATGCTTACTATCTCTCAGTTCACCTTCATGATGTATTATGGCATGGGCGCTGCGGTTGCCGTGCGTGTCAGCAACTTCAAGGGGCAGGGAGACGGGCAGAATGTGCGCCGCTCGGCGTATGCCGGCCTTCACATCATCCTGTGTATGGAGGTGGTGTTGCTGGGTATCGTCTTTGCGCTTCGCGGTCAGGTAGGGGGATGGTTTACGGACAATGCGGAAGTGTCCGGCATGGTTGCCGCTCTCTTCTTCCCGTTCTTGGTTTACCAGTTCGGCGATGGGTTGCAGATTAACTTTGCCAATGCCCTGCGCGGCATCTCGGATGTGAAACCGATGATGATTATTGCATTTATATCCTATTTTATTATATCTTTGCCCGTAGGGTACCTTTGCGGTTTCGTTTTCGGTTGGGGGCTGACGGGAGTCTGGATGGCTTTCCCGTTCGGACTGACCAGTGCGGGAGTGATGCTGTGGTTGAGGTTCCGTAAACAGACCAGGGAAAGGATTTGATAGTATGAATAATGTCTCCAAAGTAAAGATTGCCGTAGGCTACACTTTGTTGCTGGCGGTATTGTTTTTTTCCTTGTTTTTCGTACACCGGGAAATGGAGAACCTTATTCTTACTGATGACCGCGATGTACAATGGACAGACAGCGTGCTTGCTTTGATACGCGAGAAGGATACCAATACGATAAAAATGCTGCGCACGCTGAGTGAGGCGAATGACAGCATGGTATCCACCAGTGACATTGAGCAGATAATTGCCCAGCAGGACTCGGTAGTGACCCAGCAGCGTGTGCAGCACCGTATCATTACACATCGGGATACCGTCGTGACACGCCCTCGGAAGAAGGGGTTTTTCCGTCGTTTGGGTGAAGTGTTTGTCCCCCCAAAGAAAGATACGGCTATCCAGGTAAAGACCTCCCTTGAATTTGCAACGGATACGGTGATTGAACCCTATAATCCGGCCGATTCTTTGCATGAGAAACTGCGTGCCGTGGCCCAGCAGAAAAAAGCTGTAAACACTGTTATACAGCGACGTAAACGCTATCTGCAACGCTTGGACCATATGCTGACCGCTCGTATTGACAGCTTGCTGAAAGATTACGAGACGGAAACTCTGCTGCGTGCACGGACGGAAGCCGAGTATCAACAAGCGGTCCGACGCCGTTCGGCCAAGATTATCAGTGGCATTGCCGTAGGTGCGGTGTTGCTTTCCGCTTTTTTTCTTATTATCATCGGCCGCGACATAACCCGAAGCAACCGTTACCGTCGTGAGTTGGAAGAGGCCCGTCGTCGTGCCGAGGATTTACTCGCTGTCCGTGAAAAACTGATGCTTGCCATTACCCATGATTTCAAAGCCCCGCTCGGTTCTATTATGGGCTATGCCGACTTGCTTTCCCGTCTGACGGTGGATGAGCGTCAGCGGTTCTATCTGGACAATATGAAAACCTCATCGGAACATCTGCTGAAGCTGGTCGTTGATTTGCTCGACTTCCATCGTCTTGATTTGAACAAGGCCGAAATCAACCGGGTCACCTTTCATCCTTCCCGCCTGCTTGAAGAGATACACGTCAGTTTTGAACCACTTACGGCTGCCAAAGGACTGGCGCTTCATTGCGACATTGCCCCGGAGCTGGGCGGTACCTATATTTGCGACCCCTTGCGTCTGCGCCAGATTATCAACAATTTGCTGTCCAATGCCGTGAAGTTTACGGACCAAGGCAGTGTTACCATGACTGCCCGTTACGAGGACCGTCGACTGGTAGTTGCCATTGCTGATACCGGTAAAGGTATGGAACCTGCCGACCGGGAACGTATCTTCCAGGAGTTTACCCGCTTACCGGGTGCTCAGGGTAAAGAGGGGTTTGGACTTGGACTTTCCATTGTCCGTATGCTGGTACAGTTGCTTGAAGGCACGATTGATGTAGACAGTGTGCCAGGCAAGGGAAGCACTTTCACCATATATATTCCTATCTATCCCGTAAGGAGTGAAGGACGGAGAATGAAGGATGAAGAATCGGGATGTGCTGCCACGCCGAATGGCAATTCTTCATTCCCCGTTCCTCATTCTTCACTGAAGAATGTCCTCCTTATCGATGATGACCGTATTCAGCTTACCCTTACTGCCGCCATGCTTCAGCAGAGTGGTATAAATTCTGTCTCTTGTTTACAACTGGATGAACTGCTGGATGCCTTGCGCACTGCAACCTTTGATGTTCTGCTTACTGATGTGCAGATGCCTGCTATTAATGGTTTTGATTTACTGAAACTGCTTCGTGCTTCGAACATACCGCAGGCACAGTCTGTTCCGGTGATTGCTGTCACTGCCCGCAGTGACATGCAGCGTGAGGAATTTACGGTGCATGGATTTGCCGGATGCCTGCATAAGCCGTTTACCGTCAGTGAATTGCTACATGAATTGAATATGGAGGACAAAGGGATGGAGGTTATGGAAGTTTCGGAAACTTCGGCTTGCCCGGGGTATAAATTCTCTTCGCTCACTGCTTTTTCGGTCGATGACCCCGAGGCGGCAAAGTCCATTCTGGAAAGTTTTGTGGCTGAAACCCGCCTCAATGCGGAGCGTTTGCAGAAGGCTGTGGAGAATGAGGATGTGGACGAGATGGCTGCTGTCTCCCACAAAATGATTCCCCTCTTTACTTTAATTGGAGCAGCGGAACTGGTTGCATTGCTGAAACTGTTGGAAACTTCTCATGGAGTGCCTTTTACCGGAGAGTTGAAAGAACACGCCCTTGCCGCCCTCGTTTTGATAGAGGATGTCATTACTCAGGCAACAGCTTTTCCGTAATGGGGGAACAGAGAAGAATACGTGATTTTTCTCTGTCGGGAACCAAATGTCGAAAGAAATTGTTTACTTTGTAGGACTTTTAAATACGATGAAAGATTGACGTTCCGATGAGAAGAAAATGGTTGAGAACAGCACTGTGGGTGTTGCTTACTCCTATTATACTGTTTATAATATTGATGATATTGCTTTATGTGCCTCCCGTACAGAATTTGATACGGAAGCAGGCTACGGCAATTGCATCAGGTGCTACGGGTATGGACATATCCGTGGAGCGGATTGACCTTCGCTTTCCTTTGAATTTGTTGGTCCGCGGTGTATTGGTGGTACAGCCTGCCGACAGTGCTGTTGATGTGCAGCATCCCGATACCTTGCTGAATCTTGGAAGTTTGAACGTACGGGTACAGGCATGGCCTTTACTCAAAGGGAAAGTGGAGGTGGATGACATTACCTTGAAACAAGTTGCTGTCAACTCCTCCAATTTAATGGAAGGTATGTGCATCAAAGGAGTACTGGGGCATTTCTTTTTCGAAAGCCATGGCATAGACCTTACAAAAGAAGATGCCATCCTCAATAATATAGAATTGAGCGATACCCATGTGCAGGTGATGCTTGCAGATACCACTGAGACTCCCAAAGACACTACTGACACTGCGTTAAACTGGAAAGTCACACTCCATACTCTGAAGTTGAAGAACGTCTCGGTCGATTTACAGATGCCATTGGACTCCATGGGGCTGAAAGCCCATATAGGAGATGCTGAGATTGCGGACGCTGCTGCCGACCTGAAACACCAGTTCTATGGCTGGAGAAAATTCCTGCTGACTGGAACTTCTGTCAATTATGATACCGGTGGCCCGGGGAGTGCGATAGGCTTCGACCCCTCGCACATTGCTCTTCGCGACATTCGCCTGGGCATTGATTCTGTGATGTACTACGGCAGAGATATGAATGCCGTTATCCGGGAATTTTCCATGTATGAGCGTTCCGGTTTGAGTGTAACTTCCCTGACCGGGCGGTTGTTTGCCGATTCTGCCGTTATCCGTATCCCTTCTTTGAAGTTGCTGACACCTCATAGTGAGATGAACCTTACGGCACAGACTTACTGGGAACTGATAAATATACCTACCACCGGCCGTCTGACAGCCCGTTTCAATGCCCGTATCGGCAAACAGGATGTACTGCTTTTTGCCGGTGGCTTGCCGGAAGCTTTCAAGGAAGCCTATCCGTTCCGTCCGTTGGTGATTCATGCCGGTACGGAAGGAAACCTGAAGCAGATGCAGATTTCCCGTTTTACGGCTGAGCTGCCCGGAGCCTTTTCGTTGAGTGGGGGAGGAGAATTCTGGAGCTTGACCGACAGTGTGAAACGTAATGGAAGCATGGACTTCGAAATGCATACGCAGAACTTGAACTTCCTGACCGGACTAGCTGACATTGCTCCCGATGGCTCCATCATTGTGCCGGACAGTATGCACCTTGCGGCACGTCTCGGTATGGAGGGGGCGCAGTGCACTGCCGCCCTGAAACTGAAGGAGAAGGAAGGCGCCTTGAATTTGGACGCCGCCTATAATCTTGCTACGGAAGCCTACCATGCCGACCTTGCCATCAACAACTTGCAGGTGCATCACTTCCTGCCCAAGGACTCTATCTATACTCTTACGGCAAAGATGTCCGCTAAGGGGCAAGGGGTGGATGTGGCATCACGAAAAACTGTGGGCGCTTTGAATGCCTCCTTGGAAAAACTACAGTATGGCCATTGGGACATTTCCGGTGTAGATGTGCATGCCGGACTCAAGTCATCCGTTGCTACCGTCCGTCTTGCCAGCGATAATGTCCTTCTCAAGATGCAGGGAAATGCGGATATGCGTCTTGACCGCAACTATCTGGATGGCGCTTTGGATTTAAATGTGGAAGAGGTGAATCTGCATAAGCTGGGTTTGGTGCCCCGACCATTGCAACACCCGTTTGCCTTTACAATGGGAGCGGAGGCACGTCATGATTCTCTCAAGTTGAGGCTTGATGCCGGTGACTTGAATCTGCGTTTCCGCGCTCACAGCACGTTGAAGAAGTTGATGGAACAGTCGGATAAATTTGTCTCTATCCTGACAAAGCAGATTGATGAACGGCGTTTGGACCATGCCGCTTTGCGCCAAGTCCTTCCTTCAGCGGGCATGCATCTGGAAGCCGGTAACCAGAATCCCGTCAGCTATTTCCTGGCTGCAAAGGGTATTTCCTATAATGATTTCAAACTGAGCTTCGGATTTACTCCGCAAGTCGGCATCAATGGACGTACAGCTGTTCACGGATTGCGCATGGACTCCTTGCAGCTCGATACGATATTTTTTACAGTGAAGCAGGATACTGCCCGCATGAAGTTGCAAGGTGGTGTCATAAACGGTCCCAAGAACCCGCAGTTTGTGTTCCGTAGCACACTGACGGGTGAAGTCCGTAATGAAGATGCGGAACTGACTGTGGATTATGTGAATGGAAAAGGGCAGACCGGTGTTCTATTCGGTATTAATGCCCGTCCGTTGACCGAAGGACACGGTCGCGGTAATGGTGTGCTGCTGAACCTTATTCCTGCCGAGCCGATTATCGCTTTCCGTAAATTCCACTTTGCGGACAATAGTAACTGGATTTATCTGCATAAGAATATGCGCGTCTATGCCAATATTGATATGGACAGCGACGATGGTCTGTGTTTCCGTATGCAATCCGACAAGAATGATACCCTTTCCTTGCAGAATATAAACGTAGAACTGAGCCGATTGCGCCTGGATGAACTTACGGAGGTACTTCCTTATATGCCCCGGCTTACGGGATTGTTCTCTGCCGAAGCAAATTATATACAGACTGCCACTTCCCTGCAGGTGTCTGCCGAAGCCAATGTAGAGAAACTGACCTACGAACGCCAACCGGTTGGAGACATCGGCCTGGGGGCTACCTGGTTGCCGGGCGACAAGAATACGCACTATCTGAATACCTATTTTACATATGATAATGAAGAAGTGATGACCGCCGACGGTATCTTGACGCAGAAGAACGGAAAGGATACCCTGGAAGTGTCCACCCGTTTCGAGCATTTTCCATTGAAGATGGCCAATGCATTCATCCCTGACCAAACGGTGGCCTTTACCGGAGATATTGATGGAGGGCTTTATATTTATGGTTCGCTGGACAAGCCTCAAATGCATGGTGATATTGTTTTGGACAGTGTGTCTGTCTATGCACGCCAGGCGGGAGCACGTTACTGGTTCGACAACCGTCCGGTACAGATAAAGGACAATCAGTTGATATTTGATAAGTTTGCCATTTATACCACCAGCAAGAATCCGTTTACGATTGACGGTAAGGTTGATTTCCGGAATATGGAGCGTCCTACTGCCAACCTCAATCTGCTGGCAGAGAACTATACGTTGCTGGATGCACCGCGTACCCGCGAAAGTCTGGTGTATGGAAAGGTGTTCGTCGACTTGCATGCCACGGTGAAGGGGCCGCTTGACGGGCTCACGATGCGTGGAAACATGAATTTGCTGGGCAATACCAACGTAACCTACGTGTTGACCGATTCCCCTTTAACGGTGGAAGACCGTCTCAGTGGGCTGGTTACCTTTACCTCGTTCACCGATACGACGTCGGTAAAAGCAGATGAGGTTCCTGCCATGTCTTTGGGAGGATTGGAAATGTATATGTCCGTCCATATTGACGATGCTGTCCGTCTTCGTGCTGACTTGAGTCCCGACCGCAGCAAATACATCGAACTGGAAGGTGGCGGTGATTTGAATATGCAGTATACTCCCCAAGGGGATATGAGCCTTACCGGACGCTATACCCTTTCGGGTGGCGTCATGAAATATTCGCTGCCTATCATCCCGTTGAAGGAGTTCCAGTTCAATCCCGGCAGTTATGTGGATTGGCGGGGGAATATTATGAATCCTACGCTGAGTCTGAAGGCTACGGAACGTATGCGTGCTTCTGTGGCCGATGGTGACGGGGACGGTTCGCGCATGGTGAACTTCGATGTTTCCATTTCCATCAAGAACAGGCTTGACGCTCCCGATTTGATATTCGATATTTCGGCGCCCGAAGATGCCGCAGTAGAGAATGAGCTGCAGGCAATGGGTGCAGAAGAGCGTAGCAAGCAGGCCATTGCCATGCTTGCCACGGGTATTTACCTGAACAGTGGTGCCAAAGGAGGAGGTTTGTCAATGGGAGCCGCCTTGAACTCAGTGCTTCAGAGCCAGATAAACTCCTTGGCGGGAGGTATAAAAGGGGCCAATATCAGTGTAGGTGTGGAAGACCGTACCTCTGCTGAAACGGGTGACACGCAGAAAGACTTCAGTTTTCGTTATTCCCAGCGTTTCTTCAACGACCGCGTACAGATAGTCATCGGTGGAAAAGTGTCCACCGGGGCCAATGCCACGAACGATGCGGAATCATTCATTGACAATATATCGCTGGAATACCGTCTTGATGCGTCGGGTACTCGATATGTCCGTGTATTCCATAATAAAAACTACGAAAGCATACTCGACGGTGAGATAACCGAAACGGGTGTCGGCCTTGTGCTGCGCCGGAAGATGGACCGATTGAGTGAACTCTTCATCTTCAGGAAGAAAAAGATAAAACCGGAGGCTGAAAATAGCGATATGAAAAAGTAGGAATGTGATATGAAACGACTGATATTATATATTGCAGGATTGATATTTCTGGCAGGTTGCTCCACCACGAAGCACTTGCCCGAGGGGGAGATACTCTATACCGGCCAAAAGCCGATGATTGTATTGAACCGCAGTGAAACGTCTGTTGGTGAGATTGCTATGGAAGAGGTGGAAGCCGCCCTTGCTACGGCACCGAACAATTCGTTGCTGGGAAGCTCTACTATCCGCTATCCCTTTCCTTTCGGACTGTGGATTTACAATGGTTTCCAGAAGTATGAGAAGGGATTCGGAAAGTGGATATTCAATAAATTTGCCGCCACTCCGGTGCTTATGTCTACGGTGAATCCCGATATACGCCAGAAGGCGGCGGTTAACTTGCTGCGCGATTATGGCTATTTCAACGGAAGCGTCAGCTACAAGACATTTATCGACCCGAAGGACTCGCTGAAGGCAAAGTTGCAATATACGGTGAACATGCGTAACCCCTACTTTATAGATACGGTATATTATCGTGGTTTCAGCGAGCGTACCACTCGCATTATGGAGCTGGGACGCCGACGTTCCCTTATCAGTTCGGGAGAACAATTCAATGTGGCTGATTTGGATGGGGAGCGTACCCGTATCAGTACCCTGCTGCGTAATGTGGGCTGTTATTATTTCCGTCCCGACTACCTAACCTATCAGGCCGATACCATGATGGTTCCCAATGGGCATGTCCAGATGCGCTTGATTCCCGTTCCCGGTATGCCAAAGGTAGCCGAGAAGCAGTTCCGTGTGGGGCGTAAATCCGTCTATCTTCTTGGAAAGCAGGGGCAGGAACCCAATGACAGCATGGATTACAAAGGCTTGACCATACATTACTACAACAAACCTCCGGTACGTCCCAACATGCTTTACCGTTGGTTGAACTATCAAGGTTATCGGCGGAAACGTCAGATACAGGACAGCGCAGGTATTGCCCGCCAGCGTTCTATGCAGAGTTTGTATAGTTTGTACCGTCAGACCCGTATTCAGGAGCGTCTGGCAAGCGTCGGTATTTTCCGTTATGCGGAGATGCAGTATATACCGCGTGATACGGCGTTTGTGTCTGATACATTGGATGTGAGGGTCATTGCCGCGCTCGATAAACCCTACGATGCGGAGTTGGATTTTAATGTCACCATGAAGAGCAATAACCAGACGGGACCGGGTGCCGCTTTTACGGTGACGAAGAACAATGTCTTCGGTGGCGGTGAAAGCTGGAATGTGAAGTTGAACGGTTCGTACGAATGGCAGACGGGCAAGTCAAGTTCTTCCCTGATGAACAGCTATGAACTGGGGATTTCCACTTCTCTCATCTTTCCGCGCGTGGTGTTTCCTAGGATGGGCGACCGTGAGTATGACTTCCCGGCTACAACGACTTTCCGTTTATATGCCGACCAGATGAACCGTGCCAAGTATTATAAGCTGCTGGCTTTTGGCGGTAATGTCACTTATGACTTCCAGCCCAAATCGACTTCCAGGCACAGTATAACTCCTTTCCGTTTGACATTCAATGTGCTGCGTAATCCTACTGCCGCTTTCGATACGTTGCGTGCCGAGAATCCGGCACTCTACGTTAGTTTGCGCGACCAGTTCATTCCTGCCATGGAGTACACCTATACTTATGACAACGCTTCCGTGCGCGGCAAGCGTAACCCCATCTGGTGGCAGACCACCGTTGCGTCGGCCGGTAACC
>ERZ791704.782-NODE-782-length-16662-cov-2.60511_pt1 | contig 16662 bp, 10 predicted proteins | sample MGYA00510045_ERZ791704 | MGnify/ENA primary metagenome ERZ791704 (study PRJEB30046, sample SAMN00715247) | human gut metagenome | study: EMG produced TPA metagenomics assembly of the A metagenome-wide association study of gut microbiota in type 2...
TCTTAATATTCTCATAGCTTCCTTCAGCAACAGCAACAGCTATTCCCAAACGTTCTATCAGTGAAGCGTCATCCGTTACATTACCATGCTGTTTCTGCAAAAGCTCGTATGCCTGCTTTAAAATACTGATTTTAAAAATCTGCGGTGTCTGCACAGCACGCAGAGTACTGCGCACAGGCGTATACTGCACAAGATTATTTTCATCCACAACCTTAACCGTATCCTTAACAGGCACAGCAGCAATGGCCGCGCCGCTATCGGCAGCAGCTTTCAACACTCTTTTAAAAACCTCTTTGCCGGCAAAAGGACGAGCACCGTCATGCACAGCTATATAACCATCACTCTCCGTAACTGCAGACAGAGCATTAGCAACAGAATCCTGTCGTTCCTTTCCGCCGGCAACAACACAGAAAGGCAACAGCGGATAATACTCCTTACTGTATTCCTCCAGCATCAATTCTGCTTCCTTGACCTCCTGTGGCCGTACAACAGCGATCACTCTGCTCACACAGTCTGTATCAGCCAGCATTCTCATACACTGTACCAGAAGCGGCAATCCGCCCACATCGGCAAAAGCTTTATTTTTACCTAACCCCAAGCGGCTTCCCAACCCTGCAGCCGGAACAATCGCTATGATTTTTTCCATAAACGCCCCCGCTATTTCAGTTTCGCGAAAATCATTCTACCTGCTGAAGTCTGCAGGACAGAAGTTACTACAACAGCAGTATTTTCACCTACCAGTTTTTTACCGCCTTCAACAACGATCATTGTACCATCTTCAAGATAAGCAACGCCCTGATTATTTTCTTTGCCATCTTTAACGACAAAAACATTCATCTCTTCCCCCGGAAGAACCACCGGCTTAATGGCGTTAGCCAGATCATTGATATTAAGCACACTGACGCCTTGGATCTCGGCAACTTTATTAAGATTGAAATCATTAGTTATAATAACAGCTTCTGTCTGTTTAGCCAATTTCACCAATTTAGCATCTACTTCATTCAAATCTTCAAAATCAGTATCTTCTACAAGCAATTGTTCTTTATTTTTCTGCTGTATCTCCTGAATAAGATCCAAACCTCGGCGGCCTTTGGCCCGTTTCAGATTATCAGACGAATCTGCCAGCTTCTGCAATTCTTCCAAAACAAAGTTGGGAACGATCAAACGACCTTCCAGAAAACCTGTTTTCAGAATATCAATAATACGACCGTCGATAATGACACTGGTATCCAGTAATTTATTTTTACTGTACAATCTGTCACTCAGCGCCAACGATTTAACTGCAGCCGGTTTTACCGCACCTTTTAAGCTAGGAATACTGCGGTTAAAAAAGCCTACGATATCCTTATGCTTACGTAAAGCAACTTTCGCCCCAATAATAGAAAGCACCAGACTAAAGATCAAAGGAATATAGGGACCAATAATCGGCAAATGCGAAAAAGGCCCACCCAAAAGGTTAGCCAAAATCAAACCAATACCAATACCAAGCGTCATAACAAGAATATCACTGGTCGGCACCTTGGATAAAACGATCGCCATACGTTCCGTATAGCCCATAATATGATAAATAAGCACCGGTGCAACAGCTACACCAAGACCACCAAAAACAAAGATGCCCACAGCACCTGAAACAATAGTTGCCAAAGCTATGCCAAAAAAGCCGTTGTCATAAAGATCGTAACCAAAAAAATCCGAAATATAAGGCAGTAAATATTCAGTAAGTATGAGTCCGGTAAGCGCAAACACAACGACAATGGTCAGCTTCAAAATCCTGTTTAACATCTTTACACCTCCTTTCTTTAAATAATATGGATAATATAATATTTTACTACAATTTTCGTATTAAAAACAGCTAAAAAAATAAAATACGTCGGAAAATCCGACGTATTTCACTAAAAAAACTTATTCAGCCAGTTTTCAATATCCTGCTGTTCAGCATTTTTTACAAGCATCACTTCGCTGATCAAAATCTGTCTGGCTGTACCCAATAATCTACGCTCGCCGGTAGATAATTTTTTTTCATTCTCCTGCACCTGCAATGTTCTTATTACATCGGCAACTTCAAAAACATTACCGCTTTTCATTTTTTCCAAATACATATTAAAGCGTCTGTTCCATGTAATAGCTTTATTGTAATTATCAGGACGTTCTTCCAAAACTTTTTCAACGGCATCGATATCATCATTTTCGATAACATGCCTCAAGCCAACACGTTCCACACTGTCGACCGGAACCATGACCTTCATCTCTCCAAGAAGCATTGCCAGGATCAGATAGTCGACACTTTGACCGTCACGTTCACGCTTTTCTATTGTTTTTACTACTCCGGCGCCGTGCATCGGATATACGACTTTGTCTCCTACTGCAAACATCTTCTGCCCTCCTAAGGAACACGCTATTTTTATATGTATTTATTTTAACACCTCCTGTTATTTTTGTCAAAATTTTATTATTTTATCATAGCTCCATATTTGTGTCAATCATTTTTTATATAAATTTTCTGATTTTATTTTAAAATAAACAAAAAGAGCGGAGAAACCTCCGCTCTTTTAAGCAAAAACCTTATCCAGCGCTTCTTCCAAAGTTTTAACCTGCACAACACCATTGCAGGGTTCATCCAATGACAGCTTGCCCATTGGCAAAACAAATCTTTTAAAGCCAAGATTCATAGCATCCTTGATACGCCTTTCCGGCGAACCTATTCGTCGCACTTCTCCTGTAAGCCCCACTTCACCCATGACTAATACGCCATGCGGAATCGGCCGATTACGATAGCTGGATACCAGCGCAGCAGCCACAGCCAGATCTGCAGCTGGCTCAGTGACTCTCATCCCGCCAACTACATTGACGTAAGCATCGTAAGCGCCAAAATCCATTCCTAAGCGCCGTTCCAAAATCGCCAAAAGCATAGTGACCCGATTATAATCAAATCCAACAGCAGTGCGTCGGGGCATCCCATACGGTGTTTTGGCAACCAAAGCCTGCACTTCAACTAAAATAGGCCTGTTACCTTCCAGGCAGGCACAAACAACTGAACCGGAAGCATCGTTACTGCGTTCTTCCAGGAATAATCCTGCTGGATTACTTATTTCCTGCAGCCCACTGGCTTCCATAGAAAAAATACCGCTTTCATTTGTAGAGCCAAAACGATTTTTCAAGGCACGCAGCACCCGAAAAGAATAGGATCTATCCCCTTCAAACTGCAGCACCACGTCGACCATATGTTCAAGCAATCGCGGGCCGGCAATATTACCGTCTTTAGTCACATGACCGATAATAAGCACGGCAATGCCGCTGGTTTTTGCAAAACGCAGCAATTTCGCCGTACACTCGCGCACCTGTCCGACACTGCCTGCTGCAGTAGGCAGCTCGCTGTTGTACATAGTCTGAATAGAATCAATTACCAACAATGCCGGCTGCACTTCCTGTGCCTGCAGTAAAATAATATTCAAATCGGTAGCCGTCATCACCAGCAGGTTTTCACCGCTGCTGCCTAAACGTCTCGCCCGCATTGCTGTTTGCGCTTCTGATTCTTCACCAGAAACATACAAAACTTTTATATTATTCCGGCTAAACTTCATGCCGGCATCCAAAAGCATAGTCGACTTGCCAATGCCCGGGTCTCCGCCCAACAAAACCAGGCTGCCGGGAACAATCCCTCCCCCAAGCACACGATCAAATTCACGGATACCTGTCTGCAGACGGCTGAGGGACTGTTCCGCCACCTGATGCAACGGTTTGGGCTTAGCGGTTTCGCCTACAGGCAGGTAACTCTGTCCAGGACGTTCAGGCACGTCCATTTCTTCGACAAAGCTGTCCCATTGACCACATTCCGGACACTTTCCCAACCATTTAGCCGTTACATAACCACACGACTGACAAACGAAACGTATTTTCGGTTTTGCCATTACGGACGTTCCTCTCCAGCTGCAACCAAGGCTTCTTCCTTGTGCGCTTCTTCTTTATCAAAATAGATTTTACCAGCCTCATCAGTACGGGTCAAAATAGTATCACCGCGTTTTAATTCTGAAGCCAGATACAAATCGGAAACAGGATCCTCAACCAGTTTCCTTAAAGCCCTGCGCAGAGGCCGTGCACCATAACGCGTATCCTTGCCAGCTTTTAAAAGCTCGGCCTTAGCCTCATCAGTAACCTTGATATCAAGGCCATTTTCCTGCAAACGACCTGAAAGTTCTTTGAGCATCTGTTCGACAATTTGTCGCAGTTCTGCTTCACCAAGCGGATCAAAGACCAGAATTTCATCAATTCTATTTAAAAATTCAGGACGGAAGATTCTTTTTACTTCTTCCAATACAGCACTTTTGCGTCCGTCGTTTACCTGTTTCTCACCAGTCGCAAATCCCAACGGCTTGCTGTCCAGTAAAGCTCTGGCACCAGCGTTGCTGGTCATAATGATAACAGCATTTTTAAAATCAACAGTCCGTCCCTGCCCGTCAGTCAAGCGGCCGTCTTCCATAATCTGCAGCAGCAAGTTGAAAACATCAGGATGCGCTTTTTCAATTTCATCCAGCAAAATTACCGAATAGGGCCGCCGGCGCACAACATCTGTCAGCTGACCGCCTTCTTCATAACCAACATAACCAGGAGGAGCACCTACCAACCGAGAAGTAGTATGCTTTTCCATATATTCAGACATATCAAATCTAATCAAAGCACGTTCATCGCCAAAAAGGTTCTCTGCCAGCGCTTTAGCCAGCTCTGTTTTACCTACCCCGGTAGGTCCTAAGAACAGGAACGATCCTACAGGGCGGTTTTTATCCTTAAACCCGGCTCTGGCTCTACGGATAGCTTTTGCAACAGCGTCAACAGCCGCATTTTGACCGACCACACGCTCATGCAGCGCCTCCTCCAAATGAATAAGTCTTTTAGATTCACCTTCGGTAAGCTTACGCAGTGGAATATTTGTCCAGGAAGCAACTACTTCGGCAACATCTTCTTCACTTACCGTCAATTTGCTGCTTGACTGACGCTCACCATCAAGCTGTTCCTGCAGCTTGCGTTCTGCGTCACGCAATTCAGCAGCACGTTCATACATTTGCTGAGTAATAGCCGATTCTTTTTCAATGCGCACTTTTTCAAGCTGTTGTTCAATTTCCCGCTGCGGCAAGGAAATCTTATAGCTTTGCAGCCGTACCCTCGAACAGGCTTCATCCATTAAATCGATAGCTTTGTCCGGGAGATTACGGTCAGTGATATAACGATCAGACAGACGCACTGCCGCCATAATCGCCTCATCTGTGATTTGAATACGATGAAAAGCTTCATATTTATCGCGCAGTCCCTTCAAAATCTCAATTGAATCATTAACATCAGGAGCACCTACAACGATAGGTTGAAAACGACGTTCCAGTGCCGCATCTTTCTCAATATTTTTCCGGTATTCGTTTAAAGTAGTGGCTCCTATAGCCTGCATTTCACCTCTGGCCAAAGCCGGTTTTATAATATTTGCAGCATCAATAGCGCCCTCTGCGGCACCTGCTCCGATGATAGTATGCAGTTCGTCAATAAAAAGAATAATATTTTTATTTTCTTTTACTGCTTCCAGTAATTCTTTCAAACGTTCCTCAAATTCACCGCGGTATTTTGTTCCCGCCACCAGATACCCGATCTCCAGCGAGAACACAATTTTCTCACGCAGTATCTCCGGAACATTACCGTCAACAATTCGCTGGGCCAGGCCCTCGGCAATAGCCGTTTTACCAACGCCGGACTCTCCAATCAACACCGGATTATTTTTTGTACGCCGACACAGAATCTGAATAATGCGTTCAACCTCTTTTTCGCGGCCAACAACGGGATCAATTTTTCCATCTGAAGCCAGCTGATTGAGATTGCGGCCAAATTCCGACAGCATTTCCAACACATTGCTCTTTGTTTCCACATCGCTGTCGCCAGCATTATAATTGCCATCTGTCAATGGCTGATTATCATAAACAGCCTTAATGACCTTCATGACCTGTTCTGCCGTAACGTTAAAGCGCCGCAATACCTGAGCAGCCACGCCTTCTCCTTCACGCAGCAAACCCAACAGCAAATGTTCGGACCCTACATAGTGCAGCTTAAAAGCTGCTGCTGCTTCACCAGCAAGCTCTAAGGCCCGTTTGGCACGCGGGGTATAACTGATCATCAGCTCAGTGCTGCCAGCGGGCTCCATCCAGCTTTCCAGCTCTTTTATGACCGCCTGATTATCAATGCCAAGTTTTTCTAGAATCTTCTTGGCAAAACAATTTTCAACATTCAGCAACGCCAGCAAGATATGTTCTGTTCCAACATGATCATGACCCTTATCCAATGCAAAACGCATCGCGTCTTCCAAAATACCTTTGGCACGTTCAGTAAAACGATTCATGATCTGTTCTTCTCTAGCTTTTGGTTTCAACAGCCCATCTAAAAACTCTTTGGCATTGAAAACAGTTCCCGACAAAAAATTAGACGGAGCCAATTCTTCAACACAATCCGAGCACAGCCATTTGTCGATTTGTTTATCGTTGACCACGCATACCACGTGGACCACAGCTTCTTTTAATCCGCATTTCTGACATAACATATCAATTCACCTCACTCACGTTCTGTCATTTTAGTAATAGCCGTCTCCAAAACAGCTCTTTTTTTAGCTTCATCAGCATCCAGAATTTCCATCATATACTGCAACAGTGATTTTTCGCGCCTGCTGATCAAACGGTTAGCAGCCCAGTGCTCAATCAAATCATGCACTGTCGGCTCACAGTTCTCTTCCTGCAATTCATGAGGCATCACCCTTACAATACGGACAAAGCCGCCGCTTCCGCGTCTGGATTCGACCATAAACCCCCGTTCAGGAGTAAAGCGCGTGCTCAGCACATAACTGATCTGCGACGGTGCGCACGACAGTTTATCGGCAAGTTCATTACGCTGTACTAAAACAGCGTCCTCTCTGTCCTCTAAAAGCTGTCTGATGATGAAATTTTCTATTGCATCTGCAAGATTTCTCATCTTAATTACCTTCCTTTTATCGTTTCAGCATTAAAGTCAAACTTTTCTGCCGGCATCTATAATTAGATTAATTCTATTATATTTGACCTTTCGACTTTTGGCAAGTAAATTATTCGTGAACATCTTTTCAGCAGAAAAAAACAAGCAGACGCATAAAACTCGTCTGCTTGATCAATTTTTTTATTTTTGCAGCTTCCTGGCAAATTCATAACCAAGCTGCCTTGCTGCTTCCAGGTCTTCTGGCTGTGCCTTCCATTTACAGGTAAAACCCGGTTCCAACTCAAAACCAGCCGCTGTCAGCAAAGCTTCCATATCTTTCTGAGCTCCGCCGGCCCAGCCATATGTACCGAAAACAGCTGCTTTTTTACCTGTAGTTCTGAAGCCTTTAAGGTATACAAGCAGACTGCCCATAGTGGGCAGCATTCCGCTGTTCAGTGTTGAAGAGCCGATGATCATACCACCTGCTTCAAATAAATCCGCAACAGCAGTACTATTCGGAGTTTCGTTCATACGCAGCAGCACAGCATCACTACCGGCACTGACAACACCCTCCAGCACAGCACGAGCCATTTGCTCCGTAGCGCCCCACATCGTATCATAGGCAATAACTACACTGCTGCCGCTCACGCCTTTGCCCCAGGCAGCATATTTGGCAATAATTTCCTGAATATGACTGCGCCAGATAATACCATGGGCTGTAGCTATCATCTTTAAATCAAGCGCCGCTGCTTTCGCCAGCGCTTTATCAATTAATTTCGCATATGGCCAGAGTATATTGGCAAAATATTTTTTTGCTTCATAAAAAAGTATTCCCAGATCCACTTCATCATCAAAACGTTTAGCAGCCGCATAATGCTGGCCAAAAGCATCATTAGAAAACAAAATCCCATCATCTGCACAATAGGTTGCCATACTGTCAGGCCAGTGCAGCATTGGTAAAGTTACAAAAGTCAATTCACGTTTGCCTAATGATAATTTATCGCCATCCTTCACGACCTGAAAATCATATAAATCACCATAATGACGAATTGCTTCCGCCTTCCCTTGAGCTGTAATAAAAAACTTAGCATTCGGAGCCGCTTTGACCAGCGCCGGCAATGCCCCTGCATGATCCGGTTCCACATGGTTCACTATTACGTAATCAATTTTTCCAGGGTCGACAACACGTTCAATCTTTGCCAATAATTCTTCAGCAAACATCGCTTTCACTGTATCGATCAAACAGATTTTTTCATCCATGATCAAATATGAATTATATGAAGCACCGCGTTCCGTCTTATATCCGTGAAAATCACGCACAGCCCAGTCAACAACACCCACATCATAAATTTTAGGAGCTATTTCCAATGGCATCATTTTTTACACTTCCTTTCTGAAAAACTGCTTCTTTATTTATTATATAAGCAAATCACAGCAAAGTAAAAATTTCTTTTAACAAAAAACAGTAAATTCTACTTACAAAATTCTATGCCTGATATTATTTTCACAAGGCCCGTTCAATAACACTGTGCTGACCTTTATCAATAAACAACCCTATTTGGTGGAAACTGCTCAAACTACTGCGATGTCCAATACTGACTATGGTAGTATCCGGCATTAAAGTTTCAACAAGCTTATACATCACCGCTTCTGTCTCCTCATCTAAAGCAGAAGTAGCTTCATCTAAAAACAGCCATGACGGTTGATAGATCAGTGCCCTTACAAAAGCCAGCCTCTGCTGTTCACCGCCGCTAAGCACATGTGACCAGTCTGCTTCGACATACAGGTCTTTTGCCAGGTAGCCAATCCGACATTGCTCCAGCAACATCACCAACTCTTCATCTGTTTTATGGCAACTGCCTGGATAAAGCAACGCTTCTTTCAATGTTCCCAATGGTAAATAAGGTTTTTGCGGAATAAACATCAGTTTCTCGGCAGCAGGCAGTTCCAATTTACCATGCACATATGGCCAGATACCAGCCACAGCACGCAGCAATGTACTTTTACCGCTGCCACTTGCGCCTTTGATCAGGATATTTTTATTTCGGCCGGGTACTAAAGTAAAATTGACATTTTTCAATAAGATCCTTTCATCTGGTAATTCAACCTGCAAGGACGCAGCTACGATAGTATCGTTGCGACTTTCCATTCGTTCAAGATCAATCTGCGGTTTTTCCTGTTTTACCTCGTGCATATGTACCCCAAAACCCGTAAGACGCTCTACAACTGCCCGCCATTCAGCCAAAGAAGCATACATATCTACAAAATATGATAATGATTCCTGCACCCTGCCAAAGGCACTGGCAATCTGGATCAGGCCGCCTAATGTTATTTCCTTACTTAAGTAACGCGGCATAGCCACTACGAAAGGGAAAATAATTGCAATCTGTGAATAGCCGGAATTAAGCCAGACCAACTGTTTTTGTTTTTCTACTATCTTCCAGAAATTATCCAGCAGCAGTTTAAAACGCTTCTTAAATACGCCGCCTTCCTGTTTCTCACCGCTGTAAAACGCTACACTTTCAGCATTTTCCCTCATTCGCATCATACTGAAACGAAAATCCGCTTCATAACGTTGCTGAACAAAATTCAGCCCTACCAGTTTTTTACCAATCAAATGAGTAAGCCCTGTACCAACAATGGAATAAACCAAGGCTACCCAAACCAGATAGCCTTCAATATGCCACACTTGCCCCGCCAAAGTAAATTCCAGTGAACCTGACAGTTCATATAAAATAAATACGAAAGACACAAAAGTACAAAAAGCCTTTAAAACACCGATACTGAACTTTAACGTCATCTCAACAAACAAACGCACATCCTCACTAATACGCTGGTCAGGGTTATCAGTATCAGAGCCGAACATCTGCAGACGATAGTAGGTCTTATTTTTCAACCATTCATCAATATACCTGTTAGTCAGCCAACGACGCCAGTTAAGCACCAGTACCTGCTGCAAATAAAAGGCATAAACTGCCAGAATAATGTAGATCACAGCCAGCCAGCCGAAATGTATCAGCTCATCAAAAATAAGTTCGGTCTGGTAATTTTGCAGTGCATTATAAAAGGAATTGTTCCATTTATTCAACAGCACCAGCATATACACTACGCCTAAAGTTAGTGCTATGATTGCCGTCAACAGCAAATAAGCCTTTCCCTTTTCTTCTGACTGCCAATAACTTTTGGTCAGGTACCAGACATCTCTGAGAAATTTACTTTTATTTTTTAATTCATTCATCTGCTTTTACCTCTAAACACTCTTTGTCAGAAATTTTCAGTTACCTTTTTTAAATACCACATAAATAAAAAAAATCCTGCAAAAAAATAATGCCCCGTCTTTAAGACGGGGCATTATATATTTACAAAACACCTAAATTTATTCTTCGCTGTGTTTTTTTCTGTTGAAAATACGTTCAACGACAACGAATAATACCGGGATCATAAAGATACCGATCATCGTAGCAAAGGTCATACCGCCAACAACGGCATTACCCATAGAAACACGGGCACCGGCACCTGGACCTGTTGCAATCGCCAAAGGCACACAGCCAAGAATGAACGCGAAGGATGTCATCAGAATCGGACGCAAACGCAGTCTGGCAGCATCAAGCGCCGCTTTAACTACAGGTTCGCCATTTTCCATGTTCATCTTTGCATATTCTACGATCAGAATCGCATTTTTAGCATTCAGACCAATCAGCATGATCAAACCGATCTGCATATAAACGTCGTTCTGCAAACCGCGCAGATACTGAGCGCCAAAACAGCCAAGGGCAGCAACAGGCACTGACAGCATAACTGCCAACGGGATAGTCCAGCTTTCATACAAAGCTGCCAGACACAAAAATACGAAGATCAGAGAAATAATGAAAATCTGTGTTGATCTGTTTCCTGCTTCCAGTTCGTCACGGCTCTGATCTACCCATTCATAGGTATAAGTAGTCGGCAAAATTTCTGCAGCAGTTTCTTCCAGTGCAGTCATAGCCTGACCTGTACTATATCCTGTAGCAGGGTTACCAGCTATTTTAATAGCTCGTACACCGTTGAAGCGGGTTACAGTAGCAGAACTTGTTTTACCTTCGTCAGTAACCAAGGTATTAAGAGGCACCATATCGCCGTTATTGCTGCGTACAAAGAAATAACGCATATCATCAACATTCGTACGATATTTTGCATCCGCCTGCATAACTACTTTCCAAGTACGGCCAAAAGCATTGAAGTCATTGATCTCACTGCCGCCGAGGAAAGTCTGTAAAGCTGTAAATACGCTTGCTACAGGTACATTTAGAGACTCTGCTTTTTCACGGTCTACGTTAAACTGATAAACCGGCGTATTAGTATTAAAGGTGGTATAAGCCATACCAATTTCAGGACGTTGATTGGCTTTAGCAAGAAATTCGTTAGCAACTTCCTGCATCCGCTCCATATCGTCACCGCCCAGATTCATCAGGTACATACTCAAACTGCCTGTGCTGGACGCACCCGGTAATGCAGGCGGATCAAACGCCATAACGCTTACCTGCGGCATTTGGGCACCGATGCCATAAATCTGCGGCACTATATCCTGAGCACTGTTATCACGTTTGTCATAATCTTCCATCGCCGCAACGATCAGACCGGCACTGGACTTAGGGGCGCCAGTAAGGATATCAAAGCCAGATACTTCCATAACATATTTAACGCCCGGCAGCGACTTGATCTTATCACCCAGCTCCATCATAGCCTGAATACCACGATTACTGGATGCACCCTCCGGCAAATTAAATGACGTTACAGAATAACCCTGATCTTCACTTGGCACAAATCCGGTAGGAGTAACCTTAGCTACCCAGCCCAATAAAATAACCATAACCAGCAAAACGGCCATTGAGATTTTTGCATGACGGATACATTTTTCAACATTTTTAACATATTTACTTAAAGTATTGGCAAACCAGACATTGAACTTATGGATAAATTTACCAATAGGTCCTTTGACTTCGTCTTTATCATGCGGTTTCAACAGCAATGCACACAACGCTGGAGTCAGAGACAATGCTACGATAGCTGACAGCGCCATAGAAACAGAAATCGTTAAAGCGAACTGTTTATAAAGCTGACCAACAGTACCGCCGGTAAATGCAACCGGGATAAATACTGCTGCCAAAACGAACGCAATCGCCACAACAGGACCGGAAACTTCTTTCATCGCCCGATAAGTAGCTTCTTTTGGAGTCATTCCATTATCCTGGATGTGATGCTCAACTGCCTCAACAACAACGATCGCGTCATCAACAACGAGGCCGATAGCAAGAATCATCGCAAACATTGTTAAAGTATTGATCGAAAATCCCATCAGCACGAACGCACCGAAGGTACCAACCAAAGAAACAGGAATCGCCAGCAGCGGGATAAGCGTTGCACGCCAGCTGCCCAGGAAAATAAATACAACAAGAATAACCAGCGCCAAAGCTTCAAAGAAAGTATGAGCTACTTTTTCCAGCGCTTCGCGTACGAACTGGGTATTATCCTGAACAATAGTCAGCTCCATACCTTCCGGAAAACGCGTTTCAGCATCGGCCAATACGGCTTTGATGTTATTGACGGTTTCCAAAGCGTTAGCGTCGCTTGTTAAGTAAACAGGGAAAACAACAGAAGAACCGCCGTTCAGATAACCAGCAACGTTATCACTGCGGGCACCAGCTTCAATTTTCGCAATTTCTTTAAGCTTCAAGTTATTGCCGTTTTGAGAACGGACAATAATATTACCAAACTCTTCCGGAGTCGACAAACGCCCCTGGGCATTAGCAGAATATTGGAATTCCTGCTGCTCCGCTGTAGGACGCGTACCAATAGAACCAACAGGAGCCTGAATGTTCTGACTCTTGATTGCATTGGAAACATCATCTGCGGTCACACCCAACTGAGCCATTTTATCTGGCTGCAGCCATAGGCGCATTGCGTATTCCTGACCAAAAATATCAATACTGGAAACACCCTTAACGCGTTTGCAGGCATCAAGGAAGTTTGTCATCGCATAAGATGTAAGAAACATCGTATCAAACGTTCCATCAGGTGAGTGCAACGCAAAATACATGATGGTCTCAGCAGATTTCTTGGCTGTCGTGATACCGTAAGCACTTACCTCTGACGGCATGGAGGACGAAGCCTGAGAAACACGGTTCTGCACCTCTACAGAACCGATATCTGCATTTTTATCAAGATTGAAATATACGTCAAGTGTGTATTCGCCTACGCTGGTACTAGTAGAGTTCATGTACAGCATATTTTCTACACCATTAACTTTTTGTTCGATCGCCTGCGCAACAGATTCCTCAACAACCTCCGCACTAGCACCCACATAGTTCGTAGAAACGGCAATGTGCGGCTTGGTGATATCCGGGTATTGAGCAATTGGCAGGCTGAATCCGGCAATAGTACCAAGTAAGGTAATAAGTATTGCCAGCACTATCGCAAAGACCGGACGGTCTATAAAAAAGCGTGCCACAACTAGTTACCTCCTTAGGATTCTTTCAAAGATACAGCAGTATCCAATTCTGCCTCGGTCATCGGTTCAGGTTTTACCTCAGAACCCTGTTTAATTTTGTTGATGCCTTCGACAACAACCGTTTCGTTGCCTTCCAGACCACTTTCAACCAGCCACAAACGACCGATACGTGGCCCTAATGTAACTTCGCGCATGGATACTTTATTATCATCGCCAAGTACATAAACAAATTTCTTATACATAAGCTCGGTTACAGCACGCTGCGGAATCAGCTTAGCGTCATGTACAGTACCGCTGTTGGCCTGCAGATGAGCAAACATGCCAGGCAGCAGGATCTTAGCAGGATTTGGGAATTCAGCTTTCAGCGACAAAGTACCTGTCCCCTGCGTAATGCTGCGATTGACCTGATCGACACGGCCTTTTTCAGAATAAGTGCTGCCATCGCTCAAAACGATCGTCAGATTTTCCAACGACGCTCCACCTGCATCATTATGAGCGCTCAGAAGTTTTAAATATTCGTTTTCTGCCAGACTGAATTCTACAAATACCGGATCTGTATTAGAAATAGTAGCAAGAACAGTCTGACCGGCAGTAACATAGTTGCCTACAGAAAGATCATTGGTATCTATACGTCCGTCAAAAGGCGCAACGACATTAGTTTCTCCCAGATCAATATTGGCATTTTCCAGCAAAGCCTGCTGTGCATCAACAGCAGCCTGCGCCTGTTCGGCCTCAGCGACCCTGTTATCAAGCTCCTGCTTGGAAACAGCGTTCTGCTCATATAGCTTTTTATAACGCTCCAGATCACGGCTGGTACGAATCAAAGTTGCCTGGGCACTGGCAAGTCCGGCCTGTGCATTCAGAACTTTTGCCTGATATGTACGCTGATCAATAGTAAACAAGGTCTGTCCCGCAGTTATTTTTTCACCGCCCAGGAAATACTTTCCTGTGATCTGTCCACTGACCTGCGCCATCAAATTGACTTCTTTCTGCGCCTGCACAAAACCTGTATAGTCATAAACGATCGGCGTATCGCGTTTGATAACTTCCATCGTTTTAACCAACGTTGCCTGTGGTGCCTGCTGCTCTTTGCTGCAGCCAGCCAAAGCCATCACGGTAAATGCCGCTACCGCAACAGCCAAGGCCTTTTTCCTTCGGCCTTTATCAAAAAAACTCAGCATAAATATATCCTCCTCACGTATTCAAAAAAACGGCTGCGCCCTGTAAAAGGGCGCACGGCTCCGCTATTTTCAAGAATACTCTTATTATAGTTTATCGTAATTATAAACGCAACCGCTATTTTAACCGATTAAAGCCTTTTTTCTTAATTTTTCGTATTTTTTCTCTGTTTTTCACTATTTGCTGACTGACCAGTCAGTTCTCTTTAAAATAATTCCGGTTTCAGTAAAAACTTTTTCAGATCGCTTGCAGCCACCGTTGCTTCCAACCACTCGCCGGTTTCACTTCGCTGACAAAACACAAAATTAGTCCCGTTATAATACCAGCTTTCAGGAATACCTTTACTGAAATCCACCTTATCTTTCTTTGTCAGCAACCTTAAAACCGGAAGTAAATCGGCATCACGTAAATTCAAAACATCACCCAGTGCCAATTGTGCTCCAGTTTGTACATCAATATTTAATGGTATCTTAGCAAAAATTTCTTTTTCACCTTCATCCAGTACACCAAAAAACACCATACTGATAAACTTTTCACTGACGAAGGTCAATGTATAATCAAGTTCGCAGCCTCCAGTTGCCAGATTCTGCAAATAAGGACCAGCAATAATCGCAAAATCTCCATTGAGCTTATTTTGCACCTCAGGCGCCGCAATCGCAGTAAAAACAGGATAAGTTACGCTGCTGCTGTCATGCACCGCCTGCCTCGGTAAAATCCGCCAGTTTTTTTCATTATAGCTGCGATGGAATTTGTCGTCTTTATTTTTGCCGCCGCTGTAAAAAGTTTTACTTTTTAATTTCCAGCCACTGCTGCCATCATATGACCACACCCCGGCCAGCTTCCCAAGCAGGTCTTCCCTGTTTAACCCACTGATGTTTTGCAGCGACAACAGTTCCAAAATCCCGTCCTGCTCCATATCTACAGCAACCAGCGAATGTATTTTCCCGACATACGGGCGTCGATACCCCTTTAATAAGGTACCGTCAACGTCATAAAGCCCACGCTGTTCATAAAACTCTTTCTCTTTGGGAAGCAGTTCATAATTAGTGCTGCCGTCTGCAAAAGCAATTTTACTGCGAAAATCCGGCACAAATTCCGCAGTTGCCGCTACACCTGCATTATCGCTGCCAGTAAAAATCTCCTTCACCGCCTTAGGATCAGCAAAGTCAATGATACGATATTCTATACTGCCATCGTCGCCTCCCTGTCCAACAGACAAAATCAGCTGTTCGCCTCTGCCCGTAAACCTTGCTTTTTCTAAACTGCAGTCGTAACCGCCATTAATACTTGGTACATATGCCGTCAGCAATTCAGAGTCACTGCCTTTTAAAAGCAATAAAAAATCATTCCTGTAACTGCTGCCGCGAGTCATCTGACCACCATACAGTTCCACAGTTTCCAGACTGCCGTTGCCGTCAACATCCAGCTGCAACAGCGCCAGCGGTTCCTGCTCATCCTGCTGTGCCGAAGCACTGTTCATACTGACCAGCAGTCCAGCTGCAAACATGGCTGCCGACATCATTTTTTTCAAATTTATGATATTTCCCATGCGGGCCTCCGTTCTAAAAAATACTTTCATCTTTATACATTATACCAATTCCTTTACCTTACTGAAAGTTTTTTCTATTTTTGTCTATAGATATTTAAATATTTATTTAAAAATTCTTCTTTTTTTCTGCAAAAAATACTGCAAAAAACTTGGAGATATTGTAAAATTATGAAAGACATTATTTTGTCTGCACTACATTTTTGTACTTAGCGTACAATATAAGGAAGGGAAATAAATGAAAAAAATCTTGATTTTGTTTACAGCAGTTTGTTTTATGTTCTTGATGGCAGGCTGCGGCGGTGAGGACAAAAAAGCCGCTGACCCCAAAGCAAAAACAGCAGTATCTCTGGGTATGCTTCGCCTTACCAGTTCTGCACCGCTTTTTATCGCTTTAGATAAAGGCTACTTTGCCGAAGAAAACCTTGAAATAGATCAACAGTGGTTTGACGCAGCTCATCCTATTGCTGTGGCTACA
>ERZ791704.837-NODE-837-length-15634-cov-11.381_pt1 | contig 15634 bp, 14 predicted proteins | sample MGYA00510045_ERZ791704 | MGnify/ENA primary metagenome ERZ791704 (study PRJEB30046, sample SAMN00715247) | human gut metagenome | study: EMG produced TPA metagenomics assembly of the A metagenome-wide association study of gut microbiota in type 2...
TGGCTTTCCGTACGTCCTCTAAAGGGAAATCGTGCATGTTGGTACCGTAGTAATACTTACATAAGCTACATGTATTTATTTTTAACATTTTATCATTTACATATACCTTATACCCCTTATATTCCCCACATACATAAGAGGATCCACCTTCACCAATGCAATCTCTTCTATTCGTCAAATATGGCGATACTTCCGATAACAAATCTATTTCTGGAACATCTTTCTGATAAAGAACAAAGTCAACCGTATCATATAACATATGACCATGTACCATATCATGAAACATACTACTATATTCAGTACATGAATCATGTCCTTCCTTACAGCTTGATAGATACACATAGTATTTAGAAGCTATCTCATCCATTCTTACGTCCTCCTTTCCTACCTTCCAAGGCATTCTCTATATCAGAAAGGGCATAAAGAACACGCCTCCCTATTCGTTGAACGGGAATCCTCCCTAACTTTGTCCAATCATCTAAGGTTGGCAAAGTGATTCGTAACATCTTTGCAGCCTCATCACGAGTAAGGTACAAAGGAGTATCCTCTTTCCTCTGAGGTATTAAATCATTTAATCGATCATCAAGTACTTTACGAACAACAGCTTCGATATCAGACAGCGAAGCTTGTATTAATAATGTCTGTACCATAATTTATGATTTTAAAATTATGGCGCAAAGTTTATCAATCAAGCATTTCCACTTTTTCCACCTTTTCCAAATGGAAATAACTATTTAGGAAAATGACCACAGATAAGCTTAAAATCCTCGATCTCGTCTGTAGAAAGCCCCATAGTCCCACGATTCTCTATCACACGTATGTTTCTTTCTGTAACACTATTTTCTCCTATCGATGTTTTTCTAACTACAAGATTAAAATAGCCATAAAAGATACGTGCTACAGGCACTAGCCGATTATATTTAAGAATCCCCTGATTTTTCATGAATATCATTAATTTGGCAAGATAATTCTTATATTTGCAGACATAATCTCGCTCTCTTACTATATTAAACTCCTCTAACTTTTTTATCAGTTCGAGTACAACACCCTTGTCATAGCTATCAAATAGTTTATAAAACTCATCCTCTATGTTTGATAAGTTATCAGTACTCTCATCAGAAACATTTGATAGTTCTTCTTGAGAAGCATTTGGCAATTCCTCTTGAGAGACATTCGACAGCTCGCATTGAGAAGCATTTGGCAATTCTTCTTGAGAGACATTCGACAGCCCACATTGAGAAGCATTTGGCAATTCCTCTTGAGAGACATTCGACAGCCCACATTGAGAAGCATTTGGCAATTCCTCTTGAGAGACATTCGACAGCTCGCATTGAGAAGCATTTGGCAGACCATCAAGGATCTCACTTTCACTATAAACACATCTTTGTAGCCCTATCGTATCATAATGATGCTTAAGGAACTTTAGCCAATAACAAAAGAATGTACCGTGCTTTTTTTGGCAATTTACTAGGATATTCCACAGATTAATGTCATATCGTTCAAAAGCCTCTGTGACATCTGAGAAAAAAAACGGTATTACAAGTTTTTGAAATACTTTGGAATGAAAAATGGGATGATTTAGCTGTATTTCATATAAACGCTGTAATATTTCCTCCGCATAGACCATTCTAGCTTTAGGATCCATCCCTAACAATCGAGATTTTATCGCATCTACATATTTTACACGTAATTTCTCACAATGTTGACCAACCGCAAAAGTTAAACCCAAATTCACACAAGCCTCATTCGATCTATTGTCCGAATCATCAGAGTATGCAATATCGTTATTGATATTATTATCAACAGAAACAAACAAATCTTTCCCATCAATGATTTTAGTTCTGGGGTCATAGATATACTCTTCCCCAAATTTATGTATAACATCTAGAATATCATCACAATACGATCTTACATTTTCCATAAAAATAATCAATTAGCAAGTTACTATCTGATTAAAAAATTCATGTCCTTTCAACTGTATAGCATTCTCCTTCTCCGAGATCTTAATATACTTCATGAATGAAGATTCCGTCTTGTGTCCCGTTATCTTCATTATACTAATGGGTGGCAATCCTGCTAAATAAGCATTCGTGGCAAAAGAACGCCGAGCCGTGTGACTCGTTACAAGATCATATTTAGGCTTCGTTTCAGCATAAGTTAAAGTACCTTTTGTTCTTTGCAATAAGATTGGCTCATTAATCTCAGCCTTCTTCGCAATCTCTTTGATATAATCATTAAATTTTTGATTTGAAGGAACACGAGGCAACTCATTATCATATTTCTGCAATATCTGCCGAACTATCGCATGCAAAGGGATAACTACAGTCCTACCGGTTTTCACAGTCTTTATAGTAATTACACTCTCTACATTATCAATATTATCAGAACTCAACAAAGACAAATCACTAAAACGTAATCCTGTACAGCAGCCTATCAAAAACAAATCCCGAACCCGATCCAATCGAGGTTCATCACTTAAGTCACACTTATAGATTTTCTTTAGCTCATCACTATTGAGGTAGACAGAATAGGTTTCCTCTTTAGGCTTACTAAAACGCTTCTTTTTGAAATCCATATTTGTATGTAGATTACGTTCATAAGCCTCATTCATAAACATTTTCAAATCCTTTATACGAGCACCAACCGTATTTGGAGAATAACCTTTATTCGTTAAATATTCAACAAATGACAAATAAAAATCCAAGTCTACATTCTCAAATTGTAGCCTTTTCCCTGTTAATGCAATATACCCCTCAATCTCACGAGCTGTTTGCTTATACCCCTTCACAGTATTAGGTTTCTTATCAGTTTTCTCTATAAAGGATTTGACAAAACAAAGTAAATCCTTGACATCTCTATCCGGTTCTATCTCCTTGTAACCTTTAAATATCTTATCCAACTCCTTTGTTAGTAGCTCATTCGTTGGCTGGATACCATCATTCTCCAACCGACGTAACACATCTTTAGCCGTAACTTCGATATTATCCAAAGCCGCTTTCAGTTCTCTATACTCACCAGCGTTCATCCGGTGATTCCTCGCTGTAGGAGCGATCGGAGCACCAACTTTCGTATCCCATCTTTCCGGCAAAATTGTCTCATTAGTATAATACTTCAACGGTAAGTACTTTTTCTTCCCATCGGGTAAAATAGTATATGCACCGTAATTCATCAGAAAAAAAATAGCGGTAGGCTTATCTGACTTCGGACGTGTCAAATAGAATTTTACTGTTGCCATAATATATCTGTTTATTTAACTTACGCAAATATAGACAATATTTTATCGACAAAACAAGGATGCGGTAAGAATTGCGGTAAGAAAAAATCTTCTTTTATTTATTTTCTCTTTACAAAAACGATATACAAAACACTCAAAAGTCAAGTATAACTCGCTATCTATTAATAAAATAAGATAAAAAGAAAGAAAGACAAAAGTAGTCTCGCCGGGAATCGAACCCGGATCTAAAGTTTAGGAAACTTCTATTCTATCCGTTGAACTACAAGACCAACTCTTTTGAGATTGCAAAAGTATAATCTTTTCCTCAAATAGGCAACCGTTATCGGATGTTTTTCCCGCCTATCCGGAAGCTTCTCATTATTTCCGAAAAAACATGTACGTGTTTCCGGAAAAACATGTACGTCTTTTTCAAAAAACACGTACGTGTTTTCAAGAGCTAATATAACATCAAATAGATCAATCAAATAAGCTTTGCATCACCGATAACGATTTGATTTCCGGAAAATCCGGGAGATGTAGACGGTAATACTCAAGAATACGATGAATAATACGGGCCCGCTCTTGCCGGGAAAAACCATAAAGCGACATATTCTCAAAACTGATACGCAGCAAACGGGAAAAGAAAGCGCTCTCCACCTTATTTAAATAATGCCGATGCATCGGGATATGATCCGTAAACACCCCATTCAACATATCGAAATAATATCCCACCCTATGCGATTCCATATTCGGGAAAATACCGAGATGATGGAGAAGACCTAACAAGAAAACCATATGAAAATTAGCGATACCTTTATCCGCATACTCCAATAGATGTATGGACTCGTATAAATAATCAAATAAACGGGGATCCGGCTCCGTATCTTTCACGACCCTAAAAAGAACCTCCGAGAGGAAAAGCGCCAATACATTCTTAACCGGATCACAACAAACATCATTCAGCGGAAAACAAATGCGGGTCTCCTTAATCCGGTGCAAGTCCCGCTTATTCAAGTGCTCCACCTCCATTTCCAGAACGGACAAAGGTATAAACAAAGCCTTCGATACCGTGCTTTTCTTCCCTCGGCTACGACTAACCAGATACGAGGCCCGGCCAAACGCCTCCGTATACATATATATAATAGAATATTTATCATTGTAAGGGATCGTATGCAAGACAATCCCCCTCGTTTTACACAACATAATTCGTATCTTTGCGACGATGATTAAGAACAAAGATACTCAAATTAACGTTATACATATAATTAAAGTATAGAATTATGTTGGACTTAACGACCCCTTCTTTATTATTTTCCGCCATATCATTGATATTGTTGGCCTATACGAATCGCTTCCTTTCATACGCCAGCGTAGTGCGTGCCTTGAAAGAAAAGCATCAGCAAACCCATGACCCCAAGGATATCGCCCAGATAGCGAACCTGCGGAAAAGGCTCTATCTGACCCGTTCCATGCAAATATTAGGAATACTCAGTTTGCTGCTCTGCGTGATCGCTATGTTCTTCATTTATGTATCGTGGCAGGTTTTCGCCGCATGGATATTTGGCATAGCCTTATTGCTATTAGCGGCGTCGTTATGTGTATGTATCTGGGAAATAAATATTTCCGTTAAAGCCTTGGAAATTCATCTGGAAGATATAAGTTCTAAAGAGAAGTTAAAACAGTGAGTAGTATTAAATTTTCCTTCGAAATGTTTTGCCAGTTCAGAGAGATCGTCTATCTTTGCACTCGCAATCGGGAAATCACTTTCTTAGAACGCTATAAGTGAGAGCTTTGACATTTTGGCCCATTCGTCTATCGGCTAGGACGCAAGATTTTCATTCTTGAAAGAGGGGTTCGATTCCCCTATGGGCTACAATAAACAGGATTAAAAAACAATAAAGAGAAGATCTAGAAATGGCAAATCATAAGTCATCAATCAAGAGAATCAGACAGACAAACGCAAGACGTTTGCGTAACAGATATTACGCAAAGACAGCTAGAAACGCTATGAAAGTTTTGCGCGCTACTGAAGACAAGAATGAGGCACAAGCTTTATTCCCTAAGGTATGCTCTATGTTGGATAAGCTTGCAAAAAAGAACGTTATCCACAAGAACAAGGCCGGTAATCTGAAATCTAAGTTGGCTAAGCACGTTAATGCGCTAGCATAAGCAGAAGGTAATTACTTTTACAAGTATAAAGCCGGACTCTCAATAAGCCCGGCTTTTTTAAACCTGATGGCCCATTCGTCTATCGGCTAGGACGCAAGATTTTCATTCTTGAAAGAGGGGTTCGATTCCCCTATGGGCTACCAATCAAAAGGAGAGAGATAAGTTTATGGCTTATCTCTCTCCTTTTTTACTACACCCGTCCTTTTTTCGCTATTTTCACATCCCCCACTTCGCTATCTCGATAAAAATCACTACATTTGTTAGATTTTTTTTTGAGGACATAGATAATTACAGATTTTAAAGAAAGATAAACTCATGAGTGAAGAAATTAAGAATACTTCTACAGAGTACTCCGCAGATAGTATTCAAGTACTTGAAGGGTTAGAGGCAGTACGAAAAAGGCCATCCATGTATATTGGCGATACCAGCGAGAAAGGTCTCCATCACTTAGTGTATGAGGTCGTAGATAACTCCATAGACGAAGCGCTAGCCGGATATTGTACATACATCGACGTGGTAATCAATGAGGACAACTCGATCACGGTTACCGACGACGGCCGTGGTATCCCCGTGGATATTCATGAGAAAGAAGGTAAATCAGCCTTGGAGGTAGTACTGACAGTGCTGCACGCCGGCGGTAAGTTCGACAAGGGAACCTATAAAGTATCCGGTGGTTTGCACGGTGTGGGTGTATCTTGCGTAAACGCCCTCTCTACTTATCTGAAAGCGGAAGTTCGCAGGAACGGCAAAGTACATATGCAAGAGTTCTCTTGCGGAAAGCCGTTGCACGACGTACAAGTTATCGATAATACGGATAAAACAGGTACTACGATCTCTTTCAAGCCGGACGGTTCTATCTTTACGGTCACGGAATACAAGTATGATATATTGGCTACCCGTTTGCGTGAATTAGCGTTCTTGAACGCAGGTATTACGCTACGTCTGACAGATAAGCGAGTTCTGAAAGAAGACGGTTCATTCAAGTCCGAGGTATTCCATTCGGATGAGGGATTGAAAGAGTTTGTCCGCTATATCGACCGTTCTAAAGAGAAACTGATTCCAGACGTAATCCATATCGTTACCGAGAAGCAGGGTATCCCTGTCGAGGTGGCGTTAACTTATAATACTTCTTACAACGAGAGCGTATTCTCTTACGTAAATGATATTAACACGATAGAAGGTGGTACACACTTAGCCGGTTTCCGCCGGGGTCTGACCCGTACGTTGAAAAAGTACGCCGAGGATTCTAAATTATTGGAGAAAGCCAAGGTGGAGATTCAAGGGGATGACTTCCGTGAAGGTTTGACCGCCGTTATCTCTATCAAGGTAGCCGAGCCTCAGTTTGAGGGACAGACAAAGACGAAGCTGGGTAATAGCGAGGTTACCGGTGCCGTGGATATGGCGATCGGCGAGGCGTTAGGCTATTATTTGGAAGAACATCCGAAAGAGGCGAAAATAATCGTCGACAAGGTGATCTTGGCCGCTCAAGCCCGCCATGCCGCTCGTAAGGCTCGCGAATTGGTACAACGCAAATCTCCGCTGACAGGAGGTGGGCTCCCCGGTAAATTGGCGGACTGTTCCTCTAAAGACGCAGCGATCTGCGAATTGTTCCTTGTCGAGGGAGACTCCGCAGGGGGTACGGCTAAGCAAGGACGCGACCGTAACTTCCAAGCGATCCTACCATTGCGCGGTAAGATATTGAACGTGGAGAAAGCGATGGATCATAAGATCTTCGAAAGCGAGGAAATCCAGAACATCTATCGCGCGATGGGCGTAACCGTCGGTACGGAGGATGACCCGAAAGCGTTGAACATGGAGAAGCTGCGTTACCACAAGGTGATTATCATGACCGATGCCGATGTGGACGGTAGCCACATCGCCACATTGATCTTGACCTTCTTCTTCCGCCGTATGCGTTCCTTGATCGAGAACGGATATGTGTATCTGGCGACTCCTCCCCTCTATTTGTGTAAGAAAGGTAAGGTTGAGGAATATTGCTGGACCGAGCAACAACGTCAGCAGTTCATCTTAAAATATGGAGGAGGCAACGAGAACTCGATCCATACACAACGATACAAAGGTTTGGGAGAAATGAACGACCATCAATTGTGGGATACGACCATGAACCCGGAAAACCGTACGTTAAAGCAAATCACGATCGACAACGCAGCCGAGGCTGACCAAATCTTCGCCATGTTGATGGGTGAAGACGTAGGCCCTCGCCGCGAGTTTATCGAGGAAAACGCTACATATGCTAACATAGATGCTTAAAATCATGAAAGTCCGTCATCCGAATCTAGAGGCCCTATACAAAGAAGTTGATAATTATATACCGGCTAAAGAAAGCCTTCAACCTCCCCGAATAGGAATATCCGCTAACCGGAGAGACGGACTTTCCTGTATAGCCGAGACCTACGTGCAAGCCGTGCTGGATGCGGGGGGAGCCCCGGTACTTATCCCGGTGATCACGGATCTGAAAGCATTGACCGTACTGGTTTCCGAACTAGACGGATTAGTTATGAGCGGGGGTGGAGACATCAATCCGCTCTATTTGCATGAGGAGCCTATCCCGCAATTGCAAGACGTAGATACGTTACGTGACGAATACGATTTGATCTTGCTTCGCTTGGCCGCTAACCGACAAATTCCGATCATGGGTATTTGCCGGGGGCATCAGATCATGAATGTAGCGTTCGGAGGAAGTGTCTATCAAGACATCCATTCACAAGCCAATCATGCTCTATTGAAACACAGCCAGACATTGGCTCGGGAATATCCGTCGCATACGGTAACACTCGAACCGGGAATGAACCGCCTACGTACTATTTTCAATGGAGATGAACAAATCCTTGTCAACTCTTTCCACCATCAAGCGGTAAAAGAGGTCGCCCCCGGATTTAGAGCGACAGCGACCGCCCCGGATGGAATCAATGAGGCTATGGAACATACGGAGAAAACGATATTCGGTGTACAATGGCATCCGGAGGCCATGGCTCCGCAAGGGGATGAGGCCATGAAAGCCCTATTCGCTTACCATATCGAGAATGCCCGCCGTTTCGCAAAAGCCAAAGCGATCCATCAACGGATCGTGACGATCGATTCCCATACAGATACCCCAATGATCTTTCCCGGTGAATTTAATATCGGGGAGAAAGAAGGAGGGAAAGTGAATCTTCCTTTTATGGAAGAAGGGCGTATCGACGCGACCTTTATGGTCGCCTATATCCCGCAAGGTAAACGAGATGAGGCATCCTTACAGGCAGCGACAGCGTATGCGATAGAACGGCTGAATCAAGTAAAACGCCAGCAAACCTTACATCCGGACCGGATGGTTATAGCGACTACCCCCCAAGAGATCCGGACGATTAAGGCGCAAGGGAAAAAAGCGATCTGCCTCGGCATCGAGAACGGGTACGCTTTAGGGAAGCTGGTCGAAAACCTACGAATGTTCAAGGAGATGGGAGTTTCTTATATCACCTTATGCCATAATGGGGATAACGATATTTGTGATTCCGCTAGAGGAAAACAGGAATGGAAAGGACTAAGTCCTTTCGGTAAGGAAGTGGTAAAAGAGATGAACCGATTAGGAATCATGGTTGATATCTCGCATGCGGCGGAAAGTACCTTTTATCAGGTACTGGAAGTGAGCGAGACGCCAATCATAGCCTCCCACTCTTCCGCACGTGCGCTTTGCGATCATCCCCGCAATTTAACGGATGATCAACTGAAAGCGCTGGCCGCTCAAGGGGGTGTCGCCCAAATCTGCCTATACAAAGGATTCATCAATAAGGAAGAGGAAAAAGCTTCTTTAAGCGACGCTATCCGCCATATCAATCATATCGTGGATTTAATCGGTATCGATCATGTAGGAATCGGCTCGGATTTTGACGGAGACGGGGAACTGATCGGTTGCTCGGCTACCAATGAGTTGATTAACATTACCGTCCGACTTTTAGAAGAAGGATATACAGAAGAAGATATACGGAAAATATGGGGTGGGAACTTGCTAAGGGTTATGACCGCTATACAAGATTTTCCAAACAAATAGCAAACGAAAACAACTACATATTATGAAAAATATCTTATACACAGCAATATGCGCCTGTAGTATCTTATGTGGAGCACAGGCACAGACACCCGGATCGGAAGTCCCCAACTTAAAAAAGCTATATGAGTTGACAGACTCTTGCGATGTAAACGTGCGGGCACGATTCTCCCCATTGATCGGGATTTCCGCCAGTATCTCAAGTGGTGCTTCCCGGGTAGGGGCCACCTATATCCAATCCATCGTAAAGGCAGGGGGAACTCCGATTATCATCCCGGCTGTTACTGACGGTAAAGTACTCAGGAATATCGTATCGAATTTAGACGGGTTAGTTCTTATAGGAGGAGCGGATGTAAACCCTCTATGGTATGAGGAGGAGCCTCGGGAAAAGCTGGAGGAAGTCGATCCGGTACGCGATTTGTATGAGTTGAAACTAATCAAGATGGCTACCGACCAAAATATTCCCGTCTTAGGCATATGCCGGGGATTGCAACTGTTGAATGTAGCGTTTGGCGGTACGCTTTACCAAGACATCCCCTCACAACGTGGCGATCATTCTGTCAAGCATAGGCAAGATTTACCCAGTTCGTATGGCTCACACCGTGTCTTTGTTGACGCGAACTCACAGCTAGCCTCTATTCTAGGGAAAGATCCCTTAGCCGTAAACTCTCTTCATCATCAAGCGATCAAGGAGTTGGCGCCTATCTTCAAGGCTACCGCTTATGCGCCCGACAGTATTATCGAGGCTATCGACGCTTATCCGAATCGATCCATCATGGGAGTTCAATGGCATCCGGAAGCGTTGACTTACGGAGGCGACACTACGATGTTAAGGATATTCCGCCATCTGATAGGAAAGGCCGAGACTTTCCACCAAGCCAAAGAGATGCACAAGCATTTCCTTTCCGTAGATACACATACCGATACTCCTTTCTGGTTCAAACGTGCCGGATTCAGCATCGCGGACCGGGAACGTAACCGGGTAAACATCCCTAAGATGCAAGAAGGGAAACTAGACGGGGTGTTCCTTGCGGCCTTCATCGGACAAGGTAAACGTGATGAGGCCTCTTTACAAGAAGCCGTACAAAAAGTAACAGGCTTGATCGAAGGTATTCGCAAGCAAGCTGAATTGAATAAGGATTTATGTGGCATCGCCGTTACGAACCAAGACTTCATCCGCTTGAAAAATGAAGGGAAAAAAGCGTTCTTTATCGGTATAGAGAATGGATACGGCATTGGTAAGGATCTGGCGAATATCGCTAAGTTCAAGGCGATGGGTGTCAATTATATCACGCTCTGCCACTCCTACGATAACGATATTTGCGACTCATCCACCCATACCAAGAAAGAATGGGACGGTTTAAGTCCGTTTGGTGAAGAGGTTGTGAAAGAGATGAATCGCCAAGGTATCATGGTGGATATGTCTCATGCCTCTGAGAAGTCATTTTGGGATGTTATCAAATTGTCCAAGGCCCCGATCATCTGCTCGCATTCCTCATCCATGGCGATGTGCAAGCACGACCGTAACCTGACCGACGAACAACTAAAGGCCCTTGCCCAAAATGGAGGCGTAGCGCAAGTTTGCTTGCTCGACCGCTATATCAATGAGGATTATAAAAACGCGAGCCTTACCGATGCGATCGAACATATCGATCATATGGTGAAAGTCGCCGGTATCGATCATGTAGGTATCGGCTCTGATTTTGATGGCGGTGGCGGAATTATCGGTTGCGAAAGTGACAACGATTTCATACAGATCACTGTTAAATTAATAGAGAAAGGATATACAGAGGAAGATATCGCCAAGATATGGGGTGGAAACTTGATGCGTGTATTAGACGAGGTTCAAGCGACTGCCTCCGTAAAAACATTATAAACAAAACAGATTTATGATCAGATTATTTTTTGCGTTATTGAGTTTTGCTCTTTTATCATGTGGAGCCAAAGGAACCAAAGAGACAGGTAATATGCCGGAGATCAAAAAACAACCGATCGCCTCAGCTGTTCCCGATTTCAACGCAGACAGCGCTTACGCCTATGTAGCGAACCAAGTCGCTTTTGGTCCCCGTGTACCTAACACGGCGGCTCATAAAGCATGCGGGGATTACTTAGCATCTGAATTGAAGCGCTTTGGCGCCAAAGTCTACCAACAGGAAGCGATACTGACCGCCTACGACGGAACGAAGCTGGAAGCGAGAAACATCATAGGCTCGTTTGATCCGGAGAATAGTAAACGTGTTTTACTATTCGCGCATTGGGACAGCCGTCCCTATTCGGACCACGATCCCGATCCTTCCAAGCACCGGACTCCATTGGACGGGGCGGACGATGGCGGTAGCGGCGTAGGTGCCTTATTGGAGATCGCCCGTCAAATCGGGCAAAAAGCCCCGGGTATCGGCATCGATATTATTTTCTTCGACGCGGAGGATTATGGTACGCCGGAATTCGTAACCGATTATACACCGGATAGCTGGTGCCTAGGTACCCAGTTCTGGGCAAAAAATCCGCATGTCCCTAATTATACGGCGGAATACGGAATCTTATTGGATATGGTGGGCGGCAAGAACGCCACGTTTTTCAAGGAGCAACAATCCTTACGTGCGGCAGCCCCGATCGTCGAGATGGTATGGAGCGCGGCCCGCGATCTGGGATATGGCAAATATTTCATTAACGCCACCGGCGGAGCGCTCATAGACGATCACCAATATGTGATTAGCGGACGTAATATCCCGAGTATCGACATCATTAACTACGACCCTGAGTCTAAAACAGGTTTCGCCAGTTATTGGCATACTCAAAAAGATAATATGGAAAATATAGACCGTGAGACTCTAAAAGCTGCCGGTCAAACCGTACTGGAAGTAATATACAATCGATAAAATACTGATAAAATGACAATCAATGAACTTCAAGACAATGTAATCGAAGAATTCTCAGTCTTCGATGATTGGATGGATAAATATGCGTTATTAATAGATCTGGGAAACTCCCTTCCCCCGCTCGATGAGAAATATAAAACGGAAAGCAACTTGATCGAGGGTTGCCAAAGCCGGGTTTGGTTCCAAGCGGATTATGCAGATGGAAAGATTATTTTCCAAGGAGAAAGCGACGCCGTGATCGTAAAAGGTATCGTATCCCTTTTGATCAATATCCTATCCGGCCATACCCCGCAGGAGATACTGGATGCCGATCTTTACTTTATCGACAAGGTAGGATTAAAAGAGCATTTATCCCCTACTCGTTCCAACGGGTTGGTAGCGATGGTGAAGCAAATGCGTCTGTACGCAATGGCTTACCGGGCAAAGGAACAACAATAAAAATAGGTGTTTTCACACGTATATAGGCACGAGCCGATACGTATATACGTGTAAGCCTACACCGATATAGGCATAGCCTCATACGTATATACGCATAAGGTTATGCCTATATACGTATTAAAAACCTAGTGTAAGCTGCTCCGGTAAAAGCGTGAATGTCTTGCGATGATAAGGCGTGATTCCGTGGGTACGAATCGCTTCCCTGTGGACCTTGGTAGGATAACCTTTATTGTCCAGCCAATGATAAGCGGGGTATTCCAAGGCCAATTCATTCATATAATCATCACGATAGGTTTTAGCCAATATAGAGGCGGCGGCGATACTCAGGTATTTGCCATCGCCTTTTACTACGGTCGTATGCGGAATATCGGGATAAGGGGTAAAACGGTTTCCATCGATCAATAAATGTTCCGGCCGTACTTTCAGTTGCTCGATCGCACGATGCATAGCCAAGAAAGAAGCCTTTAAGATATTAATCTTATCGATCTCTTCCGGACTGACGATGCCTACCGCCCAAGCGATCGCCTCACGTTCGATGACAGGACGAAGCTTATACCGTTTCTTCTCGCTTAATTGCTTGCTATCGTTTAAATCCTCATTCTTAAAATCTTCCGGAAGAATCACGGCGGCGGCGAATACCGCACCCGCCAAGCAGCCTCTTCCCGCCTCATCACACCCGGCCTCTATACGCCCGGTTTCCATATATGGTAATAACATATCCCAGTTTATTATTTATCGTATATATAGCTTTGTAGAGACGGAGCACGCCCCGTCTCTACAAGGTTGTACATTATTTTTGCTCATTCACAATCCAAGGGCGAAGCACGAACCAAGCGAATGCCGTAGCGGCGATCACCCCGCAAGTATTCGCCAAGAAATCAAACCAATCCCCACCCCGGTACGTCGTACAATATTCTTGCAATATCTCAATAATCCCACTCATAACGATCGGGCATAAAACTGCCCCGATCCAAGCATGCCATAATACCGTCTCATACTTCCGGTGATTCCGCAAGAACTCCAGCCATAGCATACCCGACATCCCCCCATACATACAGAAATGAACCACCTTGTCCACACCCGGGAATAAAGGGATATCATCCATCTTCGGCGGCTTAAAGAACGACAAGTAAATAACGACCAATATAATTGCCAGTGAAAACGGATATTTCTTAATATAATACATCATACTCAAAACATCTTCCGAACTCGTTCCACACCTGCGATGAACGTATCGATCTCCTCTTTCGTATTATAAAAGGAGAAAGACGCCCGCACCGTACCCTCGATCCCTAAGGCATGCATCAAAGGCTGGGCACAATGATGCCCTGTACGAACCGCTATTCCCAAACGATCCAGCAACATCCCCATATCGTAATGATGGATATTACCCACCAAAAAAGAAAGCACCGCTCCTTTATGATCCGCTTGTCCGAAAATACGCATCCCTTCGATCGTATTTAATCCAGCGGTCGCATACCGCAAAAGCTCATCCTCATAAGCAGCTATATTCTCTATACCGATCCGGTCTACATACCGCAAGGCTTCCGCCAACGCCGTGCTACCAATATAATCCGGAGTTCCCGCCTCAAACTTAAAGGGAAGCTCATTAAAAGTTGTCTTCTCGAACGAGACCGTAGCGATCATCTCGCCTCCTCCCTGATACGGAGGAAGTTTATCCAACCACTCCTCTTTGCCATACAAGACCCCGATACCCGTCGGTCCGTAAATCTTATGACCAGAGAAAACATAGAACTCCGCATCCAAGTCCTGCACATCCACCTTCATATGCGGAACGGCTTGAGCCCCGTCTACCAACACCGGCACGCCTTGTTCATGAGCGATCTCGATCATCGCCTTTACCGGATTCACCGTACCCAAGACATTAGACACATGAGTCACGGAAACCAAACGAGTCTTATCCGAGAATAATTTACGATACTCATCCAGATTCAACTCCCCTTTCTCATTCATCGGGATCACCTTCAACGTAATACCTTTCCGGGCCGCTTGTATCTGCCAAGGAACGATATTGGAATGATGCTCCATCACGGACACGATCACCTCATCCCCTGCCGACATACATTCATCCGTAAAGCTGGAAGCGATCAAATTAATGGATTCCGTAGTTCCCCGGGTAAAAATAATCTCATTCGAGGAACGGGCATTCAAGAAATGCTGTACCGTTTTGCGAGCCTCCTCATGCGCCTCTGTCGCCGCTTGGCTCAAGAAATGTACGCCTCGGTGGATATTAGCGTTTACGTTATAATATCCATTCTCTATCTTTTCTACCACTTGACGAGGTTTCTGGGTAGTAGCACCATTATCGAAATATATCAGCGGTTTATCGTATATCTTATGATCCAAGATCGGAAAGTCTTTTCGGATCGCTTGAACGTCTAACATAGTCTTACTTCTTTTTGTCTTAAAATTACGAGAGCCAAAGATACAAAAAAAAGGCTTTCTCGCTGAAAGAAAGCCTTTTTTATCATTACCTAACAGATATTACGCCTACACTTTATTCTCTTCTCGCACGTTTACTTTTCTCTTCCAAAGTTAAAGTACGGAGACTCTATGCGGGCGTTGTCCATCAAGACTGCCAGTTCTTTTACCTTATCGGGATATTTCTCCGCCAGATTTGTATCCTCGTGTATATCATTACTTAAATCATACAGTTCCAATATAGTCTCACCCACGATCGGTTGCCGGATTAGTTTCCATTTACCGGAGCGTAATGCTTCCCGGCCATTCAACTCGTGAAATTCCCAATATAAATAATCATGGGTGTGACCTGAAAAGTCACGTAATTGATTGTTAAACAGCAATGTATATTACAAGATTTAACCCGCTGTTCCGTCAGCGGTAGCCTACTATAAGGTGCATCTCCAG
>ERZ791704.865-NODE-865-length-15243-cov-3.33461_pt1 | contig 15243 bp, 10 predicted proteins | sample MGYA00510045_ERZ791704 | MGnify/ENA primary metagenome ERZ791704 (study PRJEB30046, sample SAMN00715247) | human gut metagenome | study: EMG produced TPA metagenomics assembly of the A metagenome-wide association study of gut microbiota in type 2...
CAATGTGGCATAAGCTTTAGATGAATAATCAAGGATAATAGCCAGCAAGCACGGTACAAGTAATGCATAAGTAATACTTAATAATAAGATTGGTACGGCGATAAGATAAGGAAAATCCGTGCCGACATATTCAAATAAAATAAATAAGCAGAAGGCAAAAATTTGGCTAAATAATACCCATTGGGTGACAGAAACCCGAGAATATTTTTTGAGTAATAGACCACTTAGCGGCGCAAAGGCGATAGCACAAAGGGGTTCGAATACGGAAAGTAATAGCCCAATGTGTTGGCTGCTCCAGCCCAAGGCATTTAGACGCGGAATGAAACTACTGACCACCATGCCGCTGGGAATAAACACAAATAACAATAAAATCAACCAACGAAATGAAATGTGCGGTTGTTGCCAAAAGTGGAAAAAGCGTGTGAATAAAAAACGTAATGGCGGATTTTGCGGTTCAGCAGCAACTGTAGGTTCGGAATATAGGCTGATTTGTAGAATCAGCAGTAGCACAAAAACACTGATTAAATCCACCGCACTTTGCCAGCCGTAATGATGATAAATCAATAACACTAAACCACCGCCAAGCATTTTACCTACACGTCCTGCGATCACCTGAATGACACCGCCAAAGCCACGTTGCTCAAAAGGCAGGATGGCACACGTCAACCCCAACGCCGCACAACCGAAAAATAGACTGCTTAGGTTCAATAGCACACACGCCACCATAAGCAGCGTAAAATCCCGTTGCGGTTGGATGAAATTCAATATGAATAAGGCAATAAAAATGATTAGCGAGGAAAGGCATAGCCAGCCGCGAAATTGCCCGATACGCTTGAGACGATAGCGTTCAATTAACGGTGAAACGATGAATTTCGCCATTTCCATTCCACCAAGCAAATAGAACCAACTAAGCTGTTTAAGATCGAACCCCATCTCTTTTAACATGGTGATGAGGCCAATCATATAAAACGCCACTACGCAAAATTTAAAGCCGGCAGTCGTGGCAAGGATCGCCCAATCTTGTTTAGTGAGTGATGTTGCCTTGTTGGCATTGCCAAAACGCTGCATAACGTCCTTTTTGTTCTAAGAGTGTTTGATGCGTGCCTTGTTCGGCAATGCTGCCGTTTTCCAACACATAAATGCAATGCGCGCCCACAATGGTGGAAAGTCGGTGAGCAATAATCAACACGGTTTTGTCTTTAACCAGCTGATCCAGCGCTTTTTGCACTGCAAGCTCATTGCGGGTATCCAACGATGCTGTCGGTTCATCTAAAATGAGAATCGGTGCGTCTTTTAAAATCGCGCGGGCAATCGCAAGTCGTTGCTTTTCACCGCCGGAAAAATTACTCCCAATTTCATTAACTTGCGTTTGATAGCCTTGTGGTAATGCCTGAATAAAATCATGACATTGGGCAAGTTTGCAGGCGTGAATCACCTCTTCATCGGTGGCATTGGGTTTTGCCATTCGGATGTTATTTAATACGCTGTCTTGGAATAAATACACGTCTTGAAACACCACAGAAATTAAGCGCATGAGCTGTTCTTGGCTAACATCCCGAATATCGATACCGCCGATCGTAATTCGCCCTGATTGAGGATCGGCATAACGCAACAACAAGCGGAGTAATGTTGTTTTACCACAACCGCTGGTGCCCACAAAAGCATTGAGGCTGTTAGGTTTTATGTCCAGATTAATGTCATTTAGGATGGTTTTTTCGGCATTGTAACCAAAGCGGACATGCTCATAGCGAATGCGATAATCGGTGGGTAATCTGCTGCCATGATTTTCCACCAATTCAGGCAATGCCATCAGTTTTTCAAATTTTTCACAGCTGATCACAAAAATTTCTAAGAGCGAAGACATTTGTACGAAGAAGTTCAACACATCTGAAATTCGCGCAATTAAAATCAGCACTGTGGCTAACAATACCCAATGAGCGCTACCGGAAATCACCCAAAATGTGCCAACAATTAATACCGCAATCAGGCTGAATTGAATGCTTGAGGTAATAATCAAATTCGGACGTTCGCCTTTTTTAGTGCCGATGCGTTGAATGTTGGCGACATCTTCAATCACACGGTTGAAAATATGTTGTTTGTTTTCAGTTTGCCCTGTTGATTTCAGAATTTCCAAGCCCTGCACAAATTCAATGGTTTCGCCTTTAAGTCGCTGATTAGCTTCTGCCAAAATACTAAATCCACGACGGAAAGCTTTTCTCCGCCATAAATAAAGTGGCACGATAAGCGGAAAAATAATGAAGATCAGCAGCCCAAAGCGGTAATCAAAGAAACAAAGACAAAGGGCGGCAGACACCGGTGTTACGATGCCGTAAATTAGAATACTGATTAAACTGAAAGCGTAATTCGTCGCTTCATTAATACTTTGGATGGCAACGGCACTGAGTTCGCCTGCACGAAATCCACTGAGGACGGCAAGAGATACGCGGCGAAGTTTTTCGCCCAGTTGACGTCTTAATTGATATGTCGCCAAAAATGAATCGCCTTTGGTGTCATAATATTCCGCCCAAATGCGGAAAAGGAGGCTGGCGATGAAAAGCACGCCACATAAAACACTCCAGAAAATGACCGCACTTTGCCCTGCTTCAGTTTGTTCTAATGCCAAAAGCAGCGGATACAGCAAGCCGATAGCCACGCCGAATAAGGTTGCAGACAGTGCTGCAAAAGCGAGATAGCGTAAGAATGCGCTTTGTTGCTGTTGAGCGGCGGCAAATAAGGCGTGATAAGTTTGCCACAGGCTTTTTACGCGTTGAGTTTCAGGATTAAAGTAAGATTGCATAACATTCTCTAATGTATCGTCCAAGATTTTGCCTGTTGATATTCTGCCCAAAGGGTTTGATAGGCAACATTGGTTTGCAACAAGGCTTGGTGATTTCCTTGAGCAATGATTTTGCCGTTCTCTAAATAAATAATTTGATCGGCTTGGGTAATGCTAGACAGGCGATGCGCCACCATGATCACTGTTTTATTTTGCATCAGCGCATGAAAGGCCTGCATTAAATCCGCCTCGTTTTTTGCATCGGAAAAGGCTGTGGGTTCGTCTAACAATAAAATCGGGCGATTTTGTAAAAAGGCTCGGGCTATACTGATGCGTTGTTTTTGTCCGCCTGACAATAATTGTCCGCGTTCCCCCACTTTCGTTTGATATTGCTCCGGCAAGGTCATAATAAAGTCGTGAATACGGGCTTGTTTGGCGGCATTGATAATTGCTTCTTCCGTCACATTTTCTATGCCGTAAGCGATGTTTTCGGCAATAGAGCAAGAAAATAAGAAGTTATCCTGAAATACGACCGAACAATATTTCATAAGTTGATCCTGTTCCATATGACGAATATCCGCACCACCTAAGGTGATTTTTCCGCTATCGACATCCCAAAAGCGCAACAGCAAATTGAGCAAGGTAGTTTTGCCGGAGCCTGAAGTGCCAATAATAGCGGTAAAACTATTTTGCGGCACACTGAAGTCAATATTTTTCAGTGTTGCTTTGTCGGCATCGTAGCTGAAATTGACCTGTTCAAATTGAACAGCATACCCCTTTGGCGTTTGTAGCGGCAAAAGTGCGGTGGCATTTTCCAACGTTTTTATTTCGTTAATGCGTTCAATGGCGGCGCGGGAGCGTTCCAGCAAATGAAACAGCCCCATGTAAGGATGCATGGTTTCAATTAACCCAGCGGCTAACACTAAAAAGGCAAAAAAGCCAAAGGTGGAAAGCAGCGCAAGTGAGTGTAAATACACGCCTAACACGATCAAAAACAACATGATCGGCATTGGTGTAAAGAGCGAACGGGCAAGACGTGTTGGGGCGCCCACTTTGGCTAAAAAAGCGAAGATGACCTGATTAAAATTTTCTAATGCGGTGCTAAAACGGCTGTACGAACTTTGTCCTGCATCAAAGGTACGAATCGTGCTCATACCTTGAATATACTCAATAATCGCGCTATTGATTCGGCTCACGGCAGCACCGTAATCACGATAATTTAATCGACTTTTTTGCATTAAACGTTGCAGAATCGTAAACAATACAACAAGGAAAATCACCACAGCCAATGCCATTTGCCAATTTAACCAAAACAATGCCGCCAACACGAAAAGCGGTGTGGAATAAGCCTCCGCTTTAAGGGGGGGCGCATCGGCAACAAAGGTGTGCAATTCGTTTACGTCATCGCACAGCACTTTCGTTAAACCGCCTGAACCGATTTCATTGACTTTGCCTAACGATAATTGACTGATTTTTTTCGCAAGCTGTTGGCGTAGCATTTTTTCCAATTCAAAGGCCGCATAATGAGATTTATCGTGCGCTTTAATTTTGCAGGTGTAATACAAAATGGATGTGGCAAGCAGCGCGAAAATCTGCCAATAAGGAAACGTAAGAGATTGGCTGACGGTAAACACAATGTGGATCATCAAAAGCCAAATCCCGATTTTTAACCCTTGTGCGAAGGTTGCCAACCACATTGAAGCGCGTAATTGCGCGGCAACAGGTTGGCAAATTTGTTGGTGCTGCTTACTCATTGCTTAGAATCTTAACTCGGTAGAAAGCCCAATTTGGCGTTCCGGCTGACGGGTAATGTCGCCTGAGCGCGGTACGAGTAAGATATCTTTGCGTGAGTTAAGCACGTTGTCGGCATAGAGCGTGATTCTGGCATGCTTAAAGTCGTACGCTAAATAAACATCAAGTTGGTCATAATGTCCTACTTTACCATTGGCTAAGTTGTCGGCAGTGGAATAATAACTGCTGTTGTAGCTGTAATTGGTGCCAATTTCTAGGTGGTCAAGAAGACGATAATTGGCCCCCACTTTTCCGCTGAAACTCGGTGCGCGAGCGAGTTTATTCCCTTCAATGCTGCTGTTTGGATAACGTTTAATATCGGTTTTTAACATCCCGATGCCCGCATTGAGTGCCAGTTTCTCCGTGGCCTGCCATTCGGTATTGATTTCCGCACCATAGGTGACGACCTTATCGGCATTGCGGATCACGATGGAATTTGGACCAAGAGTGAACGGTAACTGCATGTCTTTGTAGTCGTTATAGAATAGGTTGCTGTTAATGCGTAGGCGTTTATCTGCGGATGTCCAACGATGATAAAGTTCGTAGTTCCAGACATATTCCGCGTCATATTCATAGCTGGTGTACGGCACACCGAAAGTCACACCGGCACCACCTGGGTTATAACCTTTGCCTACTTTAAAGCCTAAGCGTTGATCATCGTTAATTTTCCATGCAATGTCTGCTTTTGGCAGGAAGACATTGTATTTTTTATCCCGGTTGATGGAAAACATCGCACTTTTGCCTTTACGCTGATGATGTTCCTGTTCATAGCGGGCAGAAAGCGTCAATTCAAACGGAATATCCGGTGTAAAGGTAATTTCACCAAAGGCCGCCTTGGTTTTCGTTTTATCATTAAAATTTGTCGTAATCGGCGTGCGAGCAATGCGTCCGTTGAGCATCGTAACACTTTCATCTTGTTTCGCATTGAAATAGAACAAACCGAATAACCCACGGTATTTTTCGTTTTCGTATTTTACAATGGGTTCAATTTGGAATTCATTGCCATCAACACGAGCCGGAACACCTCGACGATTTGGCGGCAATGCGGTGTTGAATGGCGAAGTTGTTTTTCTATCGTGAATAAAGTGGGTATAAACCAATTTATTTTCCCATTTCCAATGCTCTGAGAGTTGATAACCAATGTCCCAAATAGTGCTGGCAGAGCGTGTTTGGAATACCGGGCGTTCCGGCGTGTAACGTGGTGAATTAGGTTGTAACTCTGTTTCGCTTTGTGGTGCTCGCGCGTTTAAATGATTGAACGTTAAACGGCTATAGAGATCTGGCAACGCAGACGGCGTCCAGAGTAATTTGGCGCGGGTATTGGTGGCTTTAAACCAACGCGGGTTGCCGACGGGATCGTAATGTGGTAAATCTACAGCAGTTTCCCGTTGCTGATGATCTACGCTTAAACGAAACGCTAATTCGTCTTTCACTACTGGACCAGAAATTAGGGCCGCCGTTTGTGCCAATCGATGATTCCCCATATTTAATTTCGCAGCACCTTCCCATTCTTGCGTTGGGTCATTGCTGGTCATGACCACCGCACCGGCAATGGCGTTACGCCCTTGGGCATAGCTTTGCGCCCCACGATAGATTTCTACCTGTTTCATATCCCAGAGGGATTTTGTACCGAACGCCAGTTCGTTATAGCTGGAAGTTCTGCCGTCAATTTGCATATTTAGTCTTGGGCGTGAACCGGCAAAAAATGCCACCGCACCTACCGCCGGGCCGGACCCGTCAACGCCACGCACAGTAGGTAAGTCATTGCCCAAACCGGTGTCTAAAATATTCACATCGCGTTTTAATAATTGGGTCGCAGACAGTAAATTGGCTTCTCGTTTGAGTTGCTCAGCGGTTACCACGGAGGTGCTTGAACCGGTAGAAGATTGACTACGTTCAAATTTTTCACCGGTCACTGTGATTTCGTCTAGTACTGTGGTCTGCTGACTTTCTTCGGCATGGGTAGAAAAAGAGTAGGCACTCATCAGGCAAAGGCTAATGAGGCTGAGTCGTGGGGATAACTTGTTCATGGGTTCTCCTAGGCTTCATTTTAGTTTAAAGTTTACACTTTTTGCAGTAACTAATTAATAATGTAAACCTAACACAATCACAATACGAAAGTAAATAAGAATTTTTCTCAAATTTGACATTTGACAATTAAAGGCTTTCGGCTATGTTATTGCTACTTAAGGAGTTGGTTATGAAAAAAGATGTTTTACTAAAACAGATTGCGACTAAATTGTTTTATGAACAAGGCTGGGTATTAACCTCTGTAGCAGAAATTTGTCGGGTAGCAGATGTAAGTAGAGTAACGTTTTATAAATATTTTCCTACTAAGCAGGCACTTGTGAAGTGTATCTTTGAAGAACAGAAAAATAAGATGCGAGAAGATTTTGATAATTTGCTAGATAGTCAATCAGATCTAAGTCAAATTATTACAAAAATTTTATCAATGCAGCAAGATTCTATGGAAACGTTATACTCAGTACCAGTTTTACATGATTTACATCACGAACAGGATAGAGAATTACGGGAGTTTTTTAAAGAAATGGAAGAAGAGAAGTATAAATACATGCATTATTTTTTTGGTACTTTACAAAAACGCAAGATTATCCGTGATGATTTCCCTGTCATGTTAATTGATCTTTTTATTCAAAAAATAGATGAAATATTAAATTCTGCCAGCCTCCAATTCTACTATAAAGGAAGAGAGCAAAAGCTTTTTAAAGATGTATTACAACTTTTTATGTGTGGTATTCGATATTGATAGATTATTGTTTTTATATTTATTTTGTACTTAGCCTAAAAAGAAACACGGAATTAACCGTGTTTACTTTCAAAATTTGAAATATTCTTGGACATTTCATCCAACATTTCATAACGTTTTCGGTACATAGAACGTTTTTTGCTAGCGATTTCTTCCAGCGGTTTGCGGGTACTTTCAAGCGGTAATTGCCAATATTGATCTTTTAATTGCCCTTGGTTTTCTTGCCAGAATTCATCGTAGTTGAATAGGATTTTACTGCGCGCAGATAAACGGTATTTACCTTGTGAAGTGTGAGGGATACCGATTAATTCACATTGCCATTTTTCAGCTAACAAGCGGAAAACATTCATCAACATAAACATTGGACGAACACCGTGTAATTCTTTTGTGGCTTGTTTCACAGCTTCTTGCGCCTCTTCATAAGAAGGACCTTGAATTGAGGCAATGAGTAATTTATTTGGCTTTAAAAAGGTGAAAGAAGCATCATAAATGCTACGCCCATCATTGTCTTTTAAGTTAATGGAAAAATAACCTTCAAAAGGGTCAATCTGGTTGATGTTGAAATAAATACCAAGTTGATCCGTTAATTGTGCTAATAAAAGGGATTTTTCTTGGAGTAGTTTTTTACAAAATTCTACTCCCATTTTTTCTTCAAGCATGAGCAGATTATTAGTAATGGCATTGAGTCGAGCGGTTGCAGAAAAACGTTTGTCACAATAGGTCGCGAGCAATGCATTAAAACGATATGGATTTTGTTGAAAAAGCGGAATCCAGGTTTGATTATTATTTAAGAAATCAACCAAAGCATCACATTGTTTTTTAAATAAAAATTTGCGTCCGTAATAACGGGCTTTATCCCTTAATTGTTTTTTTAATGGATGATTACAAGAATCGGGTAGTAATTCTTGAAAGGTCGCGAAAGTAATAGTTTGTTTTGCTGTCATAGTGGATAAAGTGCGGTTATTTTTTCAAACGTTTTTTATTAGGTAAAATCATGCTGATTTTTGACCGCACTTATTGTACCTGTATTCCATGGTTTTTCCAATTAAGCATCAATAAAGGTGGTTCTTTACTTGCCTATTTCTCGATTTGTCCTTAATATGCCAAATCCTACCTTGAATTTATGCAACTCATCCCCATATTCAATAAAATTATAGAATTGATGTAAGAGAGATAATTATGAACGCCAAAAGAACTCAACAACGTACACTTCCAGTATTGCCATTACGGGATGTTGTCGTTTTCCCTTATATGGTGATGCCACTTTTTGTTGGGCGTGCAAAATCGATTAGCGCCCTTGATGAAGCCATGAATGAGGGCAAACAATTATTATTGGTGTCACAAAAGCAAGCGGATTTAGAAGAACCTACCGTTGATGATGTATTCGATGTCGGGACGATTGCGAATATTATTCAACTATTAAAATTGCCAGACGGCACGGTGAAAGTGTTGGTGGAAGGGCAGCAACGCGCAAAAATTAATCAATTAAATGATGGTGAAGACCATTTTTCTGCGGAAGTCACGCCGATTGAAACTACATTTGGTGATGAAAAAGAATTAGATGTGGTGAAGGCCGCTGTTTTAAATGAATTTGAAAGCTATCTTCAACTCAATAAAAAAATTCCTGCAGACGTTTTAGGTGCATTACAACGCATTGATGATGCCGATCGTTTAGCAGATACCATGGCTGCACATATTCCAGTAACTGTTCGCCATAAACAAAGCGTATTAGAGCTTGCAGATGTGCAAGAGCGTTTAGAATACTTGCTCGGCATGATGGAATCTGAAGCAGATATTCTTCAAGTTGAAAAACGCATCCGTGGCCGAGTGAAAAAACAAATGGAGAAAAGCCAGCGTAACTATTATCTTAGCGAACAAATCAAAGCGATTCGCAAAGAAATGGACGAAGGCGAAAGCGAAGATACCATTGATGAAGTTGAACAACTTCGTCAAAAGGTTGAAGCTGCAGGTATGCCAGCAGATGTGCGTGAAAAAGTAGAGAGTGAGTTACAAAAACTCAAAATGATGTCAGCGATGTCTGCGGAAGCAACGGTGGTGCGTAGCTATGTTGAGTGGATGCTTCAAGTGCCATGGCATAAACGTACTAAAGTGAAGAAAGATATCGCAAAAGCACAACAAGTCTTAGATGCGGATCACTACGGTTTAGAACGTGTGAAAGAACGCATTTTAGAATACCTTGCGGTGCAAGCACGTTTAAACAAAATCAAAGGTCCAATCCTTTGCTTAGTCGGGCCACCAGGGGTAGGTAAAACCTCACTAGGTCAATCTATTGCGAATGCCACAGGTCGTAAATATGTGCGTATGGCATTAGGTGGAGTACGTGATGAAGCAGAAATCCGTGGTCACCGTAAAACTTATATTGGTGCATTACCGGGTAAATTGATTCAAAAAATGGCAAAAGTTGGCGTGAAAAACCCACTCTTCTTGCTTGATGAGATCGATAAAATGTCTTCGGATATGCGTGGTGATCCTGCGTCAGCCTTGTTAGAGGTGCTTGATCCAGAACAAAATACTACCTTCAATGATCACTATCTTGAAGTGGACTACGATTTGTCTGATGTAATGTTTGTGGCAACCTCAAACTCCATGAATATTCCCGGTCCATTGTTAGACCGTATGGAGGTGATTCGTCTTTCTGGTTATACCGAAGATGAAAAACTCAATATTGCGATGCGTCATTTGTTGCAAAAACAAATTGAACGTAATGGATTGAAAAAAGGTGAATTAACCATCGAAGAAAACGCCATTTTAGATATTATCCGTTATTACACCCGTGAAGCTGGTGTGCGTGGATTAGAGCGTGAAATCTCTAAAATCTGTCGTAAAGCGGTGAAGAATTTATTGGTCAATCCAAAAGTGAAATCCATTACCGTTAATTCAGATAACTTGCATGATTATCTTGGTGTGAAACGTTTTGAATTTGGCAAAGCGGATACGCAAAACCGTGTAGGCGAAGTAACAGGCCTTGCGTGGACAGAAGTGGGCGGTGACTTACTGACTATTGAAACTGCGTCAGTGGTGGGCAAAGGTAAATTAACCTTCACTGGTTCATTAGGCGATGTGATGAAAGAATCGATCCAAGCAGCGATGACCGTAGTCCGTGCACGTGCTGAAAAATTGGGTATCAATTCTGAATTCCATGAAAAACGTGATATTCACATTCACGTGCCAGATGGAGCCACACCAAAAGATGGTCCAAGTGCAGGTATCGCAATGTGTACCGCATTGGTTTCTTGCTTAACAGGTAACCCAGTGCGTGCCGATGTCGCGATGACAGGTGAAATTAGCCTACGCGGTAAAGTATTACCAATTGGCGGATTGAAAGAAAAATTACTTGCGGCGCATCGTGGTGGCATTAAAACTGTATTGATTCCAAAAGATAATGTGAAAGATTTGGAAGAAATTCCAGATAACGTGAAAGAAAATCTTGCGATTCATGCGGTAGAAACCATTGATGAAGTGTTAGGCTTAGCGTTAGAGAATCCACCAGAAGGCATTGAGTTCGTGAAAGTGGAAACGAAAGCGAAAGCACCACGCCGTAAAGCTGCGACTAAAACAGCAAGAGCGGTCAATTAATGACTCATTTTTAGGGCTTGTGAAAACAAGCCCTTTTGACTTTTAATTATGCAAAAATTTCCCCCTCTTTCCCTTATGTGCATGTTCCTTGGTGTGTGCAGAAATGCCCTTATTGTGATTTCAATTCGCATGCACAGAAAGGCACAATTCCTGAACAAGAATATGTGCAACATCTGATCGCCGATCTGGAGGCAGATTTAAAGAAATATCAGACGAGTATTCAAAATCGTTCACTTCATTCAATTTTTATTGGTGGTGGTACGCCAAGTTTATTTTCAGCGAAAAGCATCAAGTTGCTATTAGCAGAAATTAAACGTCGTATTCCTTTTTCAGAGAATATTGAAATTACTATGGAGGCCAATCCTGGCACGGTGGAAGCGGAGCGTTTTAAAGGTTATGTGGACGCTGGTGTAACGCGTATTTCCATGGGCATCCAAAGTTTTAATGACGATAAATTACAACGTTTAGGACGTATTCATAATGCGGCGGAAGCTAAAAGTGCGGTCAGTTTGGCGAAAGTTTCTGGGTTAAAAAGTTTCAATCTAGATTTAATGCACGGCTTGCCAAATCAAACACTTGAGGAAGCCTTAGATGATTTACGACAAGCTATTGAGCTTGCTCCGCCTCACCTTTCTTGGTATCAACTCACCATTGAACCTAATACCATGTTTGCTTACCGTCCGCCTATATTGCCGGATGATGATGAGCTTTGGGATATTTTTGAGCAAGGTCACCAACTTTTAACCGAAGCCGGTTATCAGCAATATGAAACATCCGCTTATGCGAAACTGGGCTTTCAGTGTCAGCATAATTTGAATTATTGGCGATTCGGGGATTATTTGGCGATAGGCTGTGGCGCACATGGAAAACTCACTTTCCCTAATGGTGATATTTTACGTTTTTCTAAAACGAAGCATCCAAAAGGGTATTTGCGAGGGGAGTACCTTTATGAAGAAAAAAACGTGGAAAAAAATGACCGCGCTTTTGAGTTTTTTATGAATCGCTTCCGCTTACTGGAAGCGGTGCCAAAACAAGATTTTGAGCATTACACGGGGCTTTCACAAAGTGCGGTCAAAAATCAAATTGATTTTGCCATTCAACAGAATTATATCGTCGAAACACTGGATTCTTGGCAAATCACCGAACACGGAAAATTGTTTTTGAACGAGCTGTTAACGCTTTTTTTAGATGAATAAAATTTTTTCATCATGACAAATAAATTTTTACACTTGTTTATTTGACAGGGGCGTATTAAAGTAAAGTAAACGTTTACGTTGTTAAAAGGGAGAGAAAAATGGACCAATTAGAAATGAAAAAATTAGCGGCACGTGCGGCGTTAAAATATGTTAAGCCCGATACCATTGTTGGTGTGGGAAGTGGTTCAACAGTGAATTGTTTTATTGAAGCCTTAGGTGAATTAAAAGATCAAATTCAAGGCGCGGTAGCCGCATCTAAAGCGTCAGAAGAATTATTGCGTAAACAGGGCATTGAAGTATTCAGTGCTAACGATGTATCCAGTTTAGATATTTATGTGGATGGCGCAGATGAAATCAATCCACAAAAAATGATGATCAAAGGCGGCGGTGCGGCACTGACTCGCGAAAAAATTGTGGCCGCTTTAGCGAAAAAATTTATTTGTATTGTGGATGCTAGTAAACAAGTGGATGTGTTAGGTAGCACGTTCCCATTGCCAGTAGAAGTGATTCCAATGGCTCGCTCACAAGTCGGTCGTAAATTAGTCTCTCTTGGTGGTGCACCTGAATATCGTGAAGGCGTGGTGACTGATAACGGCAACGTGATTTTAGATGTACATAACTTCGCTATTTTAAATCCAGTGGAAATGGAAAAAGAATTGAATAATGTCGCAGGTGTGGTAACAAATGGTATCTTTGCCTTACGTGGTGCGGATATTGTGATTGTTGGTACTCCAGACGGCGCAAAAGTTATTGATTAATAAAAATAAGGAAGCAAACATGACAAACAAAGTCTCACTCGACAAATCAAAAATTAAATTTGTGCTATTAGAAGGCGTGCACCAAAGTGCATTAGATACCTTGCATGCGGCAGGCTACACCAATATCGATTTTTACAAAAAAGCCTTAGATGGTAATGAGCTAAAAGATGCGATTAAAGATGCGCATTTTATTGGCTTACGTTCACGCACCCAATTAACCGCTGAAATGATTGAAGCTGCGCCTAAGCTGATTGCTATTGGTTGTTTCTGTATCGGTACCAACCAAGTGGATCTTAATGCAGCCCAAATGCGTGGGATTCCGGTATTTAATGCACCGTTCTCTAATACACGTTCTGTGGCTGAACTAGTGTTGGGTGAGATTTTGCTCTTAATGCGCAATATTCCTCAAGCGAATGCAGATGTACATCGTGGTTTATGGAATAAATCTGCCGTGGGTTCTCATGAAGTGCGTGGAAAAAAATTAGGTATCGTGGGTTACGGCCATATCGGTTCGCAATTAAGTATTATTGCGGAATCTCTAGGGATGGATGTGTATTTCTACGATATTGAAAGTAAATTACCATTGGGTAATGCAAAACAATTACACACACTTGAAGAGTTATTAGGTTCTTGTGATGTGATTTCGCTCCATGTGCCAGATTTACCTTCAACCCGTAATTTAATGAGTGCGGAACGTATTGCACAATTAAAACAAGATTCTATTTTGATCAATGCGGCACGTGGTACGGTAGTGGATATTGATGCTTTAGCAGCAGCACTTGAACAGGGTAAAATCCGAGGTGCGGCGATTGACGTATTCCCTGTTGAACCAGCTTCAATCAATGAAGAGTTTGTTTCTCCATTACGTAAATTTGATAATGTGATTTTAACCCCGCATATCGGTGGTTCAACCGCGGAAGCACAAGAAAACATTGGTTTTGAAGTCGCGGGTAAATTTGTGAAATATTCAGATAACGGCTCAACTCTTTCTTCCGTGAATTTCCCAGAAGTTTCTTTACCAGAACACGTCAGTGCAAAACGTTTACTTCACATTCACGAAAACCGCCCAGGTGTATTAAACAAACTGAACCAAATTTTCGTCGAAGCCAATATCAATATTGCAGCACAATATTTACAAACCGATCCGAAAATTGGTTATGTTGTGGTGGATGTTGAAACGGATGATGCATCACCATTATTAGCTAAACTCCGTGAAATTGAAGGTACAATCAAAGCACGTGTGTTGTATTAATTTGAAAAATTAAGCAAAAACTGACCGCACTTTGTGTGGGATGGAAAGCAAAATGGGCAAAGTTAGTTTACTTTGCCCATTTTTATTAACTGTTTGTAGCTTAAATTTTTATTTGATCATCGCCTTAAATAGATTGCGGCGATCAGAATTAAATGTCGGCTGTGCGGTTGGTATGGATAAAATCATACGCAAACAGTCTTGCGTCAGTTGAACCGCTTGCTCGTTAGTTAGGTTCGGGTCGAGTGGTGAATGTAAGGAGCAACTTAAATATTGCGGTACATTTTCAAGACTACTAACGGTGAAAGTGAGTGCTTTGTAAGGCAGTTGCACAGTGAGTTTATCGCCTAATTCACGTGGTTCCCATTGTTGTTGAGGGCCAGGTAGAATCACCACACTCATCATCCACGGGGTTAATACTGTGCCGATCCATTGGTCTTCGAATAAAACAAATTTAGGGCAGAAGCACTCGATGCCTTTGTGATAAAAAGGAAGATCTTGCATTTCAGGTACAATGTTTTGCATTTCGGCAAGGAAAATCTCCGTTGGGTTTTCTTCAAAGCCAGTAACAGAGGTTAAAAGTGCGGTAGAGTTTTTACTCGTAAATCCTGAAGATTTACTCGCTCCTTCAGAGCCGTTGGCAAAGCCAACGTTCAAAAAGCTTTGCTTTTTGTCAGATGTTTTTTCGTGTCGATACATGGTTTATTTTTCACATAAAACTTAATCAAATTAAAGCACGCATCAAAAGATGCGTGCTATGAGTGATTGGCTATTAAATTCCTTGCTATTCTAAATAGCGGGCGTTAAGCCGTATTCCTTAATGACTTGATTTAACGTTTCAAAAACCTTTGGCAACACGTTTTTTATCGTTTCCGTTAAACCAATTCCAGACTCTAGCAACTCTGGTTGGATGCCGATGAGACAAAGGTGTTTTGGAAATTCGTCCGTTAATTTCATTGCAGAAAGTACATCACAAATGCCGAGTTGGTGTGGCGAAATTTTGCGAGAGAAAAAGGTTGGCACTTGCTCGTCATGCAACACGATAATCTCACCTGGCTGTTTGTTAGCAAGCACAGCATCGATAATAATCAAATGTTCGCGATTTGCCA
>ERZ791704.922-NODE-922-length-14087-cov-2.70753_pt1 | contig 14087 bp, 9 predicted proteins | sample MGYA00510045_ERZ791704 | MGnify/ENA primary metagenome ERZ791704 (study PRJEB30046, sample SAMN00715247) | human gut metagenome | study: EMG produced TPA metagenomics assembly of the A metagenome-wide association study of gut microbiota in type 2...
AACCCACCGTATCCGTAGAGGAATACAGGGTTTTTGCCGTCTTTCTTCAAATCTTTCTTATAAGTAAGGAACATCGGAATTTTTACGCCGTCTTTGCTGGCGAAGAATACTTGTTCGGTCACAAAATCGTCCGAGTTGAATTGTACTTTCGGGGCACGATATAGTTCGTAGGTATTCTGATCCATGTCGTATTTGTAGGTAGCACCCGGTATGGTGAATGAAGTGAATCCGAAGAAACATTCTTTGTCGTCTTTGTTGCCGCTAAAGCCTACGGAACCGAGTGACGGCAGTTGGATTTCCTGAATTTGTTTACCGTCGAGACCGTAAACGTATGCGTGGTTCGAGGCATCTTTGTCATAAGTAAGGAACAGTTTGCCACCGATCACTTCCGCATTTGAAAGAACAGCTTCCGATTCGGGTACGAGTTCTTTCCAGTCCTCCAGCTTCGGACGGTTGATGTCGGCTACCATGATCCGGTTTTTCGGTGCACCGTAGTTGGTATAAATATAAATCTGGTCGCCGATAACTTCGATTGGGTAATATTGGTAGTCGAGGTCTGAAGTCAGCTGGATGAAGGGTGAATTCGGCTTTTTCAGGTCTCGTATAAACAAGTTGTTACCTCTTCCGGCGCCGGATTCCGTCAGGAAGAGAATCCGTTCGTCTTCACTGGTGCTCGATGTATAGAAACGTTTCGGATAAGCAGGATTCTGATAAATCAGTTTATCTTTTGACTGTGGCTCACCGATTTTGTGATAATAGATTTTGTGATTCTCGTTCACGTTGGAGAACTCTTTTCCTTTGGACGGTGCATCATAGGCACTGTAATAGAAACCGTCTCCCTGCCAGGCAGCACCGGTGAACTTGGCCCATTCGATGTGGTCTTCCAGTAGTTTTCCGCTTTCGGTATCCATTACATAAATTTCAGACCAGTCCGAACCGCTGCGTGAAATACTGTAAGCGGTGTACTTGCCGTCGTTTGAGAAATAAAGACCGGTCAGTGCCACTGTTCCGTCGTCCGATAGTTTGTTCGGATCGAGAAAAACACGTGGTTCTCCGTCCAGTGAATCCTGCACATAGAATACACTCTGGTTCTGCAGACCGTCATTTTTACTGAAATAATACTTCCCATGTTTCTTGATCGGGGCACTGATTTTCTCGTAATCGGCTAGTGTCGTCAATCAGCAGATTTTCGCGGAACGGAATCTGGCTAAGATACTCATCCGTTACTTTGTTTTGTGCTTCTACCCAGGCAGTAGTGGCTGCACTGGTGTCATTTTCTAACCATCTGTAAGGGTCGGGAACTTGTGTGCCGAAGTACACATCTACAGTGTCTACCTTTGCCGTCTCGGGGTAGACCAGCTTTTTTTGTTGGGGAGCGCATGACATCACCATGATTCCACTCATTAATAAAGTTGCTTTTTTCATGTGAATAAAAAGTCTTTTTGAATAAACTTAAAGTTACAAATCTACAAAATAATAAGAGATAAACAAGTAAACTTTATAAAGAAGATGATGGAAAATGAGATTTAAAGAATTAACTTTGCAAAAGTAATCATCAAGTATAAAGGACTATGGGTAATTTTATTACGAGTATCAAGGTTAATCATATTTTTCATTTGGAGAACTTTTGTATACCAATCTCTGAAAATGAAAAAAAACATCTGATTATTACGGGAAAGAACGGAAGTGGTAAGACTATTCTGTTGAATGCAATAGTGGAGCATTTAAGTCAGGTTTGTAATGATAAGATGTTGAGTTTCTTAGATTTAAAGAAAAATTTAGAGTCTAATCAAGCATGGTTGCAGCAAGCTGAGACCACTGGTGATTCGAAAAGTATTGCTTCCGGCCAGAATAATGTTGAATATTATAAAAATAGAATTGAAGAATTTTATGGAAAAGTAGAACTTTCATTCCATGATATATACTCCATCTCTAAGGATTTTTTTAGTCAGAACTTTATTATAGCTTACTATGCTGATGAACGTAAGTCTCTTTTTGTAGAACCGAAGAATCCTGTTAAGCCAGATTTGAAGATGAAGACTGATCTGAAACATAATAAAGTAGATCAGTTCTTGAACTTTATGGTTGACTGTAAAGTGCAAGAGGCCTTAGCTCGTAATGAAGGAAAAACGGAGGATGCTGATTATATTCGTCAATGGTTTGTCGGCTTCCGAAATATCCTTCGTCAGATATTTGATGATACAACCTTAGAACTTGATTTCAATTATAAAGATTACTCTTTCCTCATTCAAACACGCGGAAAGTCGTTTAAATTCACCGAACTATCAGCAGGATATTCGGCTGCATTAGACATTGTAGCTGATTTAATTTTAAAAATGCAATCACAGAATAATGTGGTCCGTGCATACGAGAAAGAAGGAATTGTGTTGATTGATGAAATAGAAACGCATCTTCATTTGGAACTACAAAGAGTGATTTTGCCGATATTGACTACTATTTTTCCTAACATACAGTTTGTTGTCACTACTCATTCCCCTTTTATTCTTAATTCTTTAGAGAATGCTGTTGCTTTTGATTTGGAGCATCGTGAACCAATTGAAGACTTAACGGATTATTCTTATGAAGCATTAGCAGAAGGTTACTTTGGTGTTCGTACAGACTCCAGTGAGATTCAAATGCGTTTACAACGGATGGAAGAATTGATTCGTTCTGATCGGCTTTCTATTTCGGATAAAAGTGAGTTGGAAATGTATCTACAGGATTTTGATAAGATTCCGGAAGCAGTTGCTCCTGCTATTAAAGCTAAATATTATGATCTGAAAAGAGAGTGGCAAAATAAGAATTAATTAAGATGATTAGAATTTGTAAAAATGCAGATAAGCCACAAACTTTAGATAAGAGTTATAATACGGACGAGGTCTGCAAACAATTACTGATGGATCAGAATGATAAATGTTATCTATGCGAACGGCGTTTGACAACTGATTATCAAGTAGAGCATTTTAAATCGCAAGCCAATAATGGAGACTTGAAGCAAACATGGGAAAACTTATTTGTAGCTTGTGGATACTGTAACAATAAAAAGTCGAATAAGTATGATGATATCTTAGATCCGACTCAATATGATATCGAAACTATAATAGAACATTCAAATGATTTTGTTAATCAGAAAGCAATATTTGATAGTGATAATAGAACTTCTGAAGTACTTTCAACGATAAAGTTATTGAATTTATTATTTAATGGAAAACTATCTTATAGGAATTGTCGTGAGCAACGATTTTATGATGAATTTATTCAAAAAATGAATTTCTTTTCTTATGTTGTTGATGAATATATGTCAGGTAAGAAAGAATATTATTATCCGGTTATAAAAGAACAGTTGGATATTCGTAGTGAATATTTGGGATTTAAATATGCAATTATTCATAGCAACGATTTGCTGAAACATGATTTTGGAGATATGACGATTTGGAATAAGAAAGGAGAATGACTTTATGCTTAGTAAATATAAATTAAACCAGCTTTACTTCAAAGATACACAGTTCGCCAACCTGATGACAAGGCGAATTTTTAACGTGTTGTTAATCGCCAACCCTTATGACGCTTTTATGCTGGAAGATGACGGGCGCATTGATGAGAAGATTTTCAATGAATACACCTCTTTATCTTTGCGTTATCCGCCTCGTTTCTCGCAGGTATCCACAGAGGAGGAAGCATTGGCGCAGTTGGAAAATATGTCGTTCGACCTGGTGATTTGTATGCCGAGCACGGGGGATAATGACAGTTTTGATATCGGTCGTCATATAAAAGAGAAATATGAGCATATTCCTATCGTGATCCTGACTCCTTTCAGCCATGGTATTACCAAACGGATTATCAATGAAGATTTGAGTGCGTTTGAATATGTGTTCTGTTGGTTGGGCAATACCGACCTGCTGGTGTCTATTATCAAATTGATAGAAGACAAGATGAATCTGGAACACGATGTGCAGGAAGTCGGTGTGCAGTTGATTCTTTTGGTGGAGGATGGCATTCGTTTCTATTCTTCTATTTTGCCGAATCTGTATAAGTTCGTGTTGAAGCAGAGTCAGGAGTTCTCTACTGAAGCCTTGAATGCGCACCAGCGTACACTTCGTATGCGCGGGCGGCCTAAGATTGTACTGGCACGTACGTATCAGGAGGCAATGGAAATTTATCATAAGTATCAAAATAATATATTAGGAGTAATCACCGACGTCCGTTTCCCGAAAGTGGAGCGGGGGGAGAAAGACGGTCTGGCAGGTATCAAGCTGTGTGCCGAGATACGCAAGAACGATCCGTTTGTTCCGTTGATTATCCAGTCGTCCGAATCGGAAAATTCGTCTTATGCCGCTAAGTACGGCGCTAGCTTTATTGATAAGAACTCAAAAAAGATGGATGTCGATTTGCGTCGTATCGTTTCCGATGATTTTGGTTTTGGTGATTTTATATTCCGTAACCCGGCTACCGGGGAAGAGATTGCCCGTGTCCGGAATCTGAAAGAACTGCAAAACATTCTTTTTGCCGTACCTGCGGAGTCTTTCTTATATCATATCAGCCGGAATCATGTGTCGCGTTGGTTCTATTCTCGTGCCATGTTCCCGGTAGCCGAGTTTTTAAAACCGATTACCTGGAATAGTCTTCAAGATGTGGATGCTCACCGGAAAATCATCTTTGAGGCGATTGTGAAGTATCGTAAGATGAAGAACCAGGGAGTCGTGGCTGTGTTTAAGCGAGACCGTTTCGACCGTTATTCTAACTTTGCCCGTATCGGGGATGGTTCTTTGGGCGGAAAAGGGCGTGGACTGGCGTTTATTGATAATATGGTGAAGCGTCATCCGGAGTTTGAAGAGTTTGAGAACGCACGTATTGCTATTCCTAAAACGGTGGTGCTTTGTACGGATGTGTTTGATGAATTTATGGACACTAATAATCTGTATCAGATTGCGCTGTCAGATGCGGATGATGCTACGATTCTGAAATACTTTCTGAAGGCAAAGTTGCCTGACCGCTTGGTGGAGGACTTCTTTACTTTCTTCGATGTAGTGAAATCTCCGATTGCCATCCGTTCCTCATCTTTGCTTGAAGATTCTCATTATCAGCCGTTTGCAGGAATCTATAACACATACATGATTCCTTATCTGGATGATCGGTATGAAATGTTGCGCATGCTTTCGGATGCCATCAAAGGGGTGTATGCATCAGTCTATTTCCGTGACAGCAAAGCGTATATGCAGGCTACTTCGAATGTGATCGATCAGGAAAAGATGGCTGTTATCTTGCAGGAGGTAGTTGGCAATCAATATGGCGACCGTTATTATCCGTCTATGTCGGGTGTGGCTCGTTCACTGAATTATTATCCTTTAGGAGATGAAAAAGCCGAAGAAGGAACGGTTAATCTGGCTTTGGGATTAGGGAAATATATTGTAGACGGTGGTATGACCCTTCGTTTTTCTCCCTATCATCCCAATCAGGTGTTGCAAACCAGTGAAATGGAAATCGCTCTGAAAGAGACCCAGACCCGTTTCTATGCTTTGGATTTAAAAAATGCCGGACATGATTTTTCTATTGACGATGGTTTCAATTTACTGAAACTCCATGTCAAAGAGGCGGAAAACGATGGTGCCCTGCGTTATATTGCCTCTACGTATGATCCGTACGATCAGATTATCCGAGATGGTCTGTATCCTGGGGGGCGCAAGGTGATTACTTTTGCCAATATCCTGCAACATGATGTTTTCCCGTTGGCTCGTATTCTGCAGTTGGTCTTGAAATATGGTGAACAGGAGATGCGCCGTCCGGTTGAAATTGAATTTGCAGCAACGTTAAGTCGCGAACATGATAAATCCGGAACCTTCTATCTGTTACAGATACGTCCTATCGTAGACAGTAAAGAAATGCTGGACGAAGATTTGAACGAGATACCGGATGAAGATGTGATTCTCCGCTCATATAATTCGTTGGGACACGGTATCATGAATGATATTTATGATGTGGTCTATGTAAAAACCGATAATTATAGTGCCTCTAACAATCAGGCAATTGCTTGGGAGATAGAAAAGATCAACCAACAGTTCTTGAATGAAGGAAAGAATTATGTGCTTGTCGGTCCGGGACGTTGGGGAAGCAGTGATACATGGCTCGGTATTCCTGTGAAGTGGCCTCATATCTCGGCTGCCCGTGTGATTGTGGAAGCCGGACTGACCAACTATCGGGTAGATCCCAGTCAAGGAACACATTTCTTTCAGAATCTGACTTCGTTCGGGGTTGGATATTTCACTATCAATGCCTTTATGAATGATGGTGTGTATAATCAGGACTTCCTCAATGCGCAACCTGCGGTGGAAGAAACGAAATATCTTCGTCATGTCCGCTTTGAGAAACCGATGGTGGTCAAGATGGATGGAAAGAAGAAGCAGGGTGTGGTTTTGATGCCGGAGGCTTAAGGTGGAATAGGGGCCAGTTGTAAATCGTGAGAGAGATTTGGGGTGTAGCAACTGCATTTCCCTTGATAACAATTTTATAATATATGGTGTTAGAATGAAAGTGATATCCTTACATGTTCCTACCTATTAAGAAAAACTAACTATTGCTTACGAATAGACTCTATTGATATATTTATATGTGAAATTTGAATGGTAACTTTCCGCTGATTATTAAAAACAGAATATAATCAGCGGAAAGTTTTGTTTTTCATGGTTGATGTTAGATGTATTTCCTTAAAAATAGAACAGAAACATGAAATATAGACCTTGTGGATATCTGAAAATAATAGTTATTTTGCAACCGTTTAAATATTATTATCTGTGTGATGGGAATATCACACAGATGTGTTTATTAATTAAAAGCAGAATAGAAATGAGAAAGAATTTATTTTATTACTTATTTACCGTATTGTGTACAGCAACTTTGTTTATTTCTTGTAGTGATGATGAGGACACTCCCAATCCTGTAAATCCTTTGGTAGGTGTGTATAGCTTGAGTGATTATGAAACAGCAGATTTTGTGGTGGCAGAAGGAGATGACCCTATTAAAAATTTTCCGAAGGCAGGTCCTTTGTATGCAAAATGGGATGCAAAGAAAGAAGATCCGTTTACAGTAGCAGCAAGTGGAATGTTTCGTATGATGGGGGCGACTATGCTTCCTCAGGTGTTGAATACGATTGAGATGAGTGAGGACGGAAATATTATTGCTTCCTATGTGGATAAACCGACTTTGCAGGGTACAGATAAATTGATGAATTGGGCTATGGCGGGACTAATGGGTGGAATGTTTCCAGAAAAATCTGAGATTACTTCATTGGCTGCCACTTCGGGATTTGTGAATTCACCTGCCGGACTTGCTACATGGTCTGAAAGTAATGGTAAAGTAGTAGTAAAACTAAATATTACTAATATTTTGGGTGCTGCTCTTGGAGGTCAGGATGCAAGCAGTTTGGAAACCATCATCAATCAGGTACTGACAGGAGAACCTGCTGTGTTGAAAGAATTATTGAAAAGTTTGTTTCAGATTGATTTGGCGAATGTAACTGATGCTTCTATTCGTCAGTTGCAGGGATGGGCATTAAATGGTATTCCGATGAATAAGAAAGAAGAAAGTGGAAAAACTTATTTGTATTTGGATAAATCGGCTTTTGATACTTTTATGATACTCCGTGACACAGGAGAAAAAGATGATTATGGAGCCCCAATTATGAAAAATGATTTGCTTTATGTATGGGAGGCGTTGGTTAGTGCTAATTTGATTCCAGCAGAGGCTGCTCAAGCGGTTATACTGATACAAATAATTTCAGGTTACTGGAGTGAGACAAAGACCTTTGATATTGGTTTGGATTTGGTGAAACAATAATAGTAGGATTTATGTGATAATTAAAAAGGTTGGAAACGCCATTAGTCTTCCAACCTTTTTCGTTTTTAGGTATATTATGGAATGTATTGACAACTATTGATAAAAATAAGATTTGTGTAGGTAAATTAAAATTAGTTACTTTGTAAAATGAATGTTTGGTGAGGAAAATTGTTTATTATTAATCCTTTAGTAAGATAGAAATAAATGAAAAAAGAATTATTTTGCTATTTGACTTTTCTTTTATGCGTGGCAATATGTTTTGTATCTTGTAGCGATAAAGACGAAACTATAGTGTGTCCAATAAAGAATTTCACATTTACAGATGTAAGTGGTTTGGCTTTGACTTATAGTGGGAAGCCTATGTTAGGGAAGAAGGTAGAATTTATTCCGGATGCAGCAGATGCAACCAAAGCCCGATTGATATTGTCAGGAGCCTTGGTGGATTTATCTGATATTTTAGGTTCAGTGGCTATGAATAGCAGAGCCGGTATAACAGATCTGTTGAAGTTTGCGAGTCCGGGAGTTATCCCGGGAGAAAAGACAACTGAACTTCATGTTACTCTGAATATAGATGGTGACATGGTGACTTTTTCCGGAGAAGAGGAGCAGAACGGAGGTATTATTCGGTATAACGGTTCAGCGACAAAGAGCTTTTTGAAATTGGACTTGAACGTGGCATTGCCTGAAAATGGCTTTGCTGATACTTCATGGAATCTGGTGCCACAGAAGAGTGTCGAACCTGTATATTATGTTTGGAAGACTTCAGCAAATCCGATATGGGGGAGTATTTTGGTTAGAGCTATTTTTACCGCTAAAGTGGTTGATAATAAATCAATCCCCCAATTGTTATCAGCTATATTGAAGGAAGTACGTTTCCTGCCCGATGGAAATATACAGGCAGTTTATAAAAATGGTATTGCTGATGCGGAATGGAATGATTCAGATTTGAATTTGGCTATGTATAGAATGGGAGAACAGGAGAATCAGATTAAACTCTTTTTAAATCTGTCGCAAATAATGGATACGGCTATGTCAGTTACAACTTTAAGTCGAGCATCGGGAATATCTTCTGTAGACATTAAAGAGTTACTGAAATTGATTCCGATGTTGAGTGAAGGAATTCCTCTTTATTATGAGCAAGATGGAAATGGAGGTATGAAAGTCTATGTTGGAGAAGACGTGTTATTGCCTCTATTGAAAGCTGTAAAACCGTTGTTTGAGGATGAAGAGTTTGTAAACGGACTATTGGAAATGCTAGAGGCTCAAGCTGGTGATATGGCATCTTTAGTTAAAGCTTTGAAGCCAGTATTAAAAAGTCTTCCGAAGGTAATAGATGGTACAACAGAAGTTAAGTTTGGAATAATGTTTACCGCTCTGCAACCATCAGCAGAAACAAATATCTTGAAATAAAGATATAATAATAATTTCTTTTGTACAAAAATAGCATCATAAAAAGGGCAGTCCTCAAAAATGGACTGCCCTTTCTCATGGTGCTATAAAACAGGATGATATTTTTCGTTAGAATGCATACGCAAATCCTATATTCAGATAAATAGGATACATAGCGAAGCTTATCGTTGTGAAGTCTTTTTTGAAAATGTCATTCAATCCCCACGTGAGATCGGCATACACTTTTAGATGCTTGAAAGCCAACCAATCCGCTCCTGCCTGAACTCCCCATTGAAAGTGGCGAAGCTCTTCCGAGAAATCATACTTTGCGCTTTTATCGCCCTCAATTGATACTTTGTCACCAGTGGGATTTTCTTCACGCAGATATCCGTCGTACACATTTCCTGAAAATTCTCTTTCCAATATGTATGATGCATATACACCAGCTTTCATGTGCCAACGGTCGTTTATTTTGTAAGCGGCTAATACTGGCAATGTGAGATATGAATTATTTACATTCGTACTAACTTTTCCTGTCCAATTCCCTTTTAAACGTCCGCCATCGCTAGCAATGATTTCCATATTATAATTCTTTACTGTAGCATCTGTCTTCATCTTGCGGCTTTCCAAGCGAATTCCGGTAACGATACCCCACTTCTTCGTTGGCTCTATCCATTTAGTCATATTTCCTTCCAAACTGATGGCTAATGAAGGATTATAAGAGTTGATAGATCGTATTTCTGCTGGCAAAGGAATAGGAGAAGTTCCGCCGATACTGAATCCGGCTCTAACTTCATACTCCCAACCGTGAAGTGCTGCATTAATTAAGGTTTTGGTCCGGTTGGTCTGTGCAGAGACAGAATACACGCTAATAATTGTAAATATAAAAGCTATATATAGGTTTCTTTGTGTCATATTTTTCTGTTTTTAGGTTATTCTTCACAAACTAATTCTAGGTCATCTACATAAAGAGTGCTCCCTATTGCCCCTTTGAAACGATCTCCGTCTTTACTGGCAGAAAGTACGATGCTTATCTTATACTCTCCGCGTGATAAAGCTTCCATGTCTACTTCTTTTCCATATTTGTTGTAATCGAATGGTATGTTGAACTCGGTCCATTGATCAGTTTCTTTTCTTTCTTTTTCTGGAAGAAGTGCCAATGCTATCATGCGTGGATCTTTGAATTCATTGATGGCTAGATATCCGTCCATGGTACGAAGTGTTTCATCAGTTTTGTAAAAGATGCCATACACAATGAAATTGTCTTTTTGTTCTGGTATTTCGTTTGTACCATCCATATATGTGCTACCTGCCTTGTATTTGTAATATCCTTTTAGACGGAGCGGTTTTTTGTGGAATATTCTTCCGAAAGCGGTTGATTTTAAAGGATCGCTGACAGAAGAATTGAAATTGAATGTTCCGATGAAAAGATTTCCTGCTGCCAAGGGAGCGCCAACAAGGCTTCCTAATCCTCCGGTTGATTTAGTTACCAGTTTGGCACATTTACTGTTCTCAATTCCTCCGTCGGCTTGTGATGTGGGGTATTCTGTAGCAGGACTATTTCCGGATACTAGCATATATCCTTGATTGGCACTTGCCCATTCCATAAATTCACCTTTTGCTTTGTTCTCTTCATAGAAAATGTGGTATTTGCTGCTTTTGGAACTCAGTTTATCAAAATGAAACTGCTCGGGGATAATTTGCAAATCATCTGAAATACTGACGGAATAGGTGCGATGCCATTTACCATCGGCTGAGGTAACGGTATAACGTACGGGATGAGTGAAGTCTTGGATACTTCCACTTGCAGGTTCGATAGTGGCACCTTCTGTTAATACAAATTCTGGAGCCAATTGTGTAAGGGTAGCTTTGCTATTTACACTGATATAAAGGGGATAAGCATTTATGGATTCATCGTAAGGTTCGTAATAGTTTGTATTGTCATATTCGAATATTTCTTTGGGTAGAATACATTTTAAAATGTCTGCTTCGGTATTCGGTTCTTCGTTTTGTATGCATGCAGTACTCAACAAAGATAACAGGGTTGTGGCTAATACATTTGTAAATTTCATCTTATATATTATGAATTAGTAAATTATGAGGAGCAAAGATACGGATTTTGAATGAACTTCAGGTGATTTTTGATAAAAAACTCCCGCACTTCCTTTCGGAAGGAGAGGAAAGGAATGATTAAATATTCAATTAATAGGCTCAAGTTTCGTATCTTTTCATAGTATTTGGCTTGTATTTGGTTTTTTGAAGTAGATGAATCAACTGGGAGAAGTACAAGAGTTGAAGAAAATAGGTACTTGTACTGCTGTAATAAAGTACATGGAACAGATGGAAGAAGTACTTAAAATCTGCTTTTTCAGTACTAAAACGCTCCACTAAATATTTATTGTTTATTTCAAAGACATTCAAACCATAGATAATTCATTTGTAAGAATAGCGAATTTAACTGATATTGTAAATAAAGTTCTTAATTATTTTACTATATAACTGTGAAAAGATAAAGCGCTGTTATACAACAAGATGTGCCACCTGTTTTTTCCTTTAAAACAAATGCCCCGTTTCATTTAAAGGAACGGGGCGTTTCTCGGGTTCGCCCGACATGGGCATAGTCTAACGGGTGCAAGTCCCTAACGCAGCTTAATAGCGGCAAGCGTACAGCCAAAGGCAAGGGTGTTCGTAGCGATGCGGAATCTGAAGGAAGCCGTAGGCAAATCACTGACTTGACGAACAGAAACTTGATATTAAGGCACATGCTCGTGGGTAAGGTCGCACGACGGACTAAAGCCCTATAGCTATTCGGAACGAGTGGTGTAAATCAAGCAAGTATAAGTGAGAAAGATTATGTTCTTAATCGGGGAGGTCTCACGGACACAGCAAATAGTTTTTTTTTACGAAAGTTGTGGAGTAAAGCTTGCCGTGAGAAGTCAGCAGACGCCATAGTAGTGGGAAAAAAAAAGTCAATACAACCCACGAAGGGCAGAACCTAATAATTAAGCGAAAGTAATTGAAACGTACTGTATGAAAGTAAGAATGCAGAAAACATCAGCCCAAGCTAATGACTGCCCTCAAAGAGATAGGTCTGCAACCAAAAGGTATGAGGGAGTGCAGACTTTCATGTGGATATGTGAAGACAACTTCGCGGAAGTACCATTCGACAAGGCACATTTATTGGAACTCATTCTCAGTCCCGATAATCTTAACCGCGCGTACAAGGCAGTGGTAGGCAATAAGGGCAGTGGCGGTATTGACAAGATGTCGTGTGAGCAATTGCTACCGTGGCTCTTGGCCAACAAGAATGAGTTGACAAGTTCCTTGCAACAAGGGACATACCGTCCCAATCCTGTCCGCAGGGTAGAGATACCCAAAGACAACGGAAAGAAGCGGCTATTGGGAATCCCCACTGTAGTAGACCGATTAGTCCAGCAAGCCATCAACCAAGCACTGACCCCAATCTATGAGCGACAGTTCTCTCGGACTAGCTACGGCTTCCGTCCCAATCGGAGCTGCCATAGTGCGCTACGAAAGGCGCAAGAGATAATTGAGATCGGCTACCGATATGTGGTCGACCTCGACCTTGAACGCTTCTTCGATACCGTAAATCACAGCAAGCTCATAGAAATCCTCAGCCGCACGGTAACAGACGGCAGAGTAGTCAGTCTAATACACAGATATCTAAGCAGCGGAGTAATCACCCGAGGACTTTTTGAAGCGAGTGAAGAGGGCACACCGCAAGGTGGACCTCTAAGTCCGCTGTTGAGTAACATAATGCTCAACGAATTGGATAAGGAACTCGAACTCCGAGGACACCCCTTTGTCCGATATGCCGATGATGTCCTGATATTCTGTAAATCCAAACGAGCCGCACAGCGTGTAAAGTCAAGCATCACACGATTTATCGAGGGGAAACTCTTTCTGAAAGTAAATCGGGAGAAAACCGTAGTGTCCTATGTACGAGGAGTTAAATTCCTCGGCTACTCCTTTTATGTAAACAAAGGCAAATGTCTGCTTGCTGTACATCCCAAAACCAAAACCAAGATGAAAGCCAAGCTCAAAGAGTTGACGAGTCGCAGTAATGGTTGGGGCTATGAACGCAGGAAACAGAAGCTGAAAGAGTACATACGGGGTTGGATAGGGTACTATCATCTTGCTCAGATAAAACGGCTTTGTCTTGAAACCGATGAATGGTTAAGGCGACGGATACGAATGTGTATATGGAAAGCATGGAAGAAACCCAAGACGAGGGTAATCAACCTCAAACGATGTGGCATAGCCGCCCGGCAAGCCTATCAATGGGGGAACACACGTCTTGGTAATTGGCGTATAGCCGACAGCCCGATTTTGACACGAGCCCTATCAAATGAGAATCTGAAAAAGGCAGGGTATATCACGCTGACGGATAGTTATCTCGAATGGTATCCAAAATAGGAACCGCCGTATGCCGAACGGCACGTACGGTGGTGTGAGAGGTCGGAAAATGAAAGTAGGAAGAAAGCTTTCGTTTTCCTCCTACTCGATTGTGCATCGGGGCGTTCCTTTAAAAGGAACGGTGACCCGGTTTTTGCCTATGGACAAAATATAAATATATTTTCTTTTATTCATTCCGAATTTTGCTCATAACGCGGAAGAACACAATGAAGAAATAAGACTCAACTTCAACTAAGTAGCCAAATATGTGTTAAATCCCCAAGAATAATGACTGAGCCCATATTATACCCTTTTGGGTATAAATATAATGTAATTTTTCTGTTTTACACCCTTTAGGGTATAAAAACTCCCGCACTTCCTTTCGGAAGGCGGGAGCCTTTAAATAAACTATAGCTTATATATCTTTTGCTGATTATACGATACCTTGTGCC
>ERZ791704.958-NODE-958-length-13499-cov-2.92443_pt1 | contig 13499 bp, 5 predicted proteins | sample MGYA00510045_ERZ791704 | MGnify/ENA primary metagenome ERZ791704 (study PRJEB30046, sample SAMN00715247) | human gut metagenome | study: EMG produced TPA metagenomics assembly of the A metagenome-wide association study of gut microbiota in type 2...
ACCCTCTGATTAACAGTCAGATGCTCTAACCGACTGAGCTAAGGAAGAATGTTTTGTTTTTCTCAATTGCGATGCAAAAGTAATAGGATATTTTGAAATATGCAATATCTTTGCAAAAAAAATTAGTGAAATGGATAAAATAATTGGATTGGGCAACGCCCTGGTAGACGTACTTGCAACCCTGAAAGATGATACACTCCTTGATGAAATGGGATTACCCAAGGGAAGCATGCAACTTATTGATGATGCTAAGTTACAGCAGATTAACGAACGATTTAGCCAAATGAAAACCCACTTGGCAACCGGTGGAGCAGCTGCAAATACGATCCTTGGACTCGCTTGTTTGGGTGCCGGGACCGGTTTTATCGGAAAAATCGGAAATGACGCTTACGGAAACTTTTTTCGGGCAAATCTGCAAAGAAATGGCATCGAAGATAAATTATTAGTGTCTGATCTGCCATCGGGAGTTGCTTCTACTTTTATTTCTCCGGACGGAGAACGTACTTTCGGTACTTATCTCGGTGCTGCCTCTACGCTGAAAGCCGAAGATTTAACGCTGGATATGTTCAAAGGGTATGCATATCTGCTTATCGAGGGGTATCTGGTACAGGATCATGATATGATTCTTCATGCCATCGAGTTGGCAAAAGAGGCCGGATTGCAGGTTTGTCTGGATATGGCCAGTTATAATATCGTAGCGGGTGATCTTGAATTCTTCACCTTATTAATAAATAAATATGTAGATATTGTTTTTGCCAATGAAGAAGAAGCGAAAGCGTTTACTGGCAAAGAAGATCCGAAAGAAGCTCTTGAGTTGATCAGTAAGAAATGCAGTATTGCCATTGTAAAGGTAGGCGGCAATGGTTCTTATATTCGTAAGGGTACTGAAGAAATTAAGGTAGAAGCTATTCCGGTGAAAAAAGTGATTGATACAACAGGAGCAGGCGACTATTTCGCATCCGGATTTCTGTACGGACTGACTTGCGGATATTCTTTGGAGAAGTGTGCTAAGATTGGTTCAATTCTCTCCGGAAATGTTATACAGATAGTTGGAACCACGATTCCCGGTGAGCGTTGGGATGAAATAAAGTTAAATATTAACGAAGTTCTGTCAGAGTAAGCAGGCAATGAGTTACTTTTACGTCTCATTTTAACGAAAAGTGTATGAAAAAGTTTCTGAATAGACGAAATGGTGTCCTGTTGGCAGCAGTGTTGGTTGCTGTAGCATTCTTTAGTTTCAAGAGCGGTGACGACCGTAACTTCCAGATTGCTAAAAATCTGGATACCTTTAATTCTATCGTCAAAGAACTCGATATGTTTTACGTAGATACGCTTGATCCGAATAAGACGGTCCGTGAAGGGATCGACTATATGTTGTCTTCGCTCGATCCCTATACGGAATACTATCCGGAGGACGATCAGGCCGAACTGCAGCAAATGTTGAATGCCTCGTTCGGAGGTATCGGATCTTTGATCACGTACAATCAAAAGCTGAAACGTTCGATGATAGCCGAACCGTTTGAGGGAACTCCTGCAGCTAAGGTCGGATTGAAGGCCGGTGATATACTGATGGAGATTGACGGAAAAGATTTGGCGGGGAAAAATAACCAGGAAGTCAGCCAGATGCTCCGGGGAGCAGTAGGTACCAGTTTCAAGCTGAAAGTGGAGCGTCCGGACGAAAAAGGAGGAACACGGCCATTGGAATTTGATATTGTGCGTCAAACCATCCAGACTCCGATGATTCCTTATGATACCATTTTTAATAAGAATGTAGGTTACATCAATCTGAGTACTTTTTCCGGCACTCCTTCGAAAGATTTTAAGAAGACCTTTCTGAAACTGAAGAAAGAAGGTATCACTTCATTGGTGATTGACCTGCGTGGTAACGGTGGCGGACGCTTGGAAGAAGCGGTAGAGATTGCTAATTTTTTCTTGCCTCGTGGTAAAGTGATTGTAACGACGAAGGGAAAGACCAAACAGGCCAGCAATACTTATAAGACATTACGTGAACCGCTGGATCTCGATATCCCGATTACTGTACTGGTGAACGGTGCTACGGCTTCCGCTTCCGAAATCCTTTCCGGAGCTTTCCAGGATTTCGACCGTGCTGTGATTGTAGGTAGCCGTACGTTTGGAAAAGGACTGGTGCAGACCACTCGCCCATTGCCTTATGGAGGAGTAATGAAGCTTACTACTTCCAAGTATTACATTCCCAGCGGACGCTGTGTGCAGGCCATCGACTATAAACACCGCAATGAAGATGGCAGTGTAGGTACTATCCCCGATAGTCTGACTACCGTGTTCCATACGGCAGCCGGTCGTGAAGTTCGTGATGGGGGAGGAGTGATGCCGGACATCGAAGTCAAGCAGGAGAAATTGCCTAATATTCTTTTCTATCTGGTACGTGATAACCTGATTTTCGACTATGCGACGCAGTATTGCCTGAAGCATCCGAGTATTCCTTCTCCACAGGAGTTCAAGGTGACCGAAGCCGATTATAACGACTTTAAAGCGATGGTGAAGAAAGCTGATTTCAAGTACGATCAGCAAAGTGAGAAGATTATGAAGACGCTAAAAGAGGCTGCCAAGTTCGAAGGTTATCTGGATGAGGCTTCGGAAGAGATTAAGGCATTGGAGAAGAAGCTGACTCATAACCTGGACCGTGACCTCGACTATTTCTCTAAAGATATCAGGTCGATGATCGCCGATGAAATCATTAAGCGTTACTACTACACACGTGGCGGCATCATCCAGCAATTAAAAGATGACGACGGGCTGCAAGCTGCTCTTAAGATATTGGCCGATCCGGTGAAATATAAAGAGACCTTGAGTGCTCCGGTAAAGAAATAAATATCCGGCCGGCCGGATCAGAACACCACGGATAACTCCGATTTTCGCAGAAGTTCCTTTAGGAAGCATACATTCTGTGCATCCGGGTTATCTGTGGTGAAAACAAACTATCAACGTTCGATTGGGTAGCTCTGCTTTTTCCGCACAAAGAATTTTTCTAAAGACGACTGACTGATGAAGAATCTGTTATTGTTCCTAGTTTTTGCCTGTACCTTTTCTTTTTCTTGCCTGGGGAGTCCTGTCCCTTTCTCACCCATTGTCCGCAACTATTCTGTTCTTGACTATAATGCCGGAAATGAAAACTGGGCGGTTGCCCAAGATGAACGCGGGGTGATGTACTTTGGCAACAACAGTGGACTGCTCCGGTATGACGGAAGCCGATGGAAGCTGTTTCCACTGCCGACTTCGGGTATTGTGCGTGCGGTCTATGTGGCTTCCGACAGGCGGATCTATGTCGGATCGTTCGAAGAGTTCGGTTATTTTGAACAGAACGACTTGAACTTGCTGGAGTATCATTCTCTGAAAGAGCAGGTAAAAGGATTCGATTTCCATAATGACGAGATATGGACCATTGTAGAGCAGGGAGGAAATATAATCTTCCAGTCATTCGGATCCTATTTTATATACGACGGTAAGGGGACGAAGGGAGTCCGTTGCCCTGAACTTCCCCTGAACCTTTTCCGGATCGGGGACACGCTGTATTCCCAACTGATCAATGGAGGCGTCTGTACTTTTGCAGGCGATAAGTTTATTCCCCTGATTTCTCGTCAGGATTTGGGTGATAGCGATGTTCTGGCAGGGTTGCCTTATCCCGGCGGAATGTTGTTGCTGACCCGCAATAGCGGAGGATATATCCATACTTCTTCCGGCATCCGCCCCTGGCACACGGATAGTGATGAAGAACTGAAGCGCCATACTGTTAATCGCGCGGTAATGACAAAAGACTCTTGTTACGTGATAGGCACTATCTCCAACGGGCTGTATGCTTTCAGCAAAGAAGGACACTTGCTTTGGAAGGAGAATGCTGATAACCAGTTGGAGAATAATACCGTTCTGGGCCTGTATTGTGATATGGACAATAATATCTGGACAGCCCTTGACAATGGTATTGCCTATGTCCGCAATAATTCGCTGATTTACCATTTCGAGCCGGTTCGCCGCAAAGTCGGGATGGTTTATGATGTGCTGGTACGCGATAAGGATGCTTACATCGCATCCAATCAAGGGCTGTACCGGCTTGAAGATACCCGTCTGGAGTTGGTTCCGGGCCTTGAAGAACAGGCATGGACTATTGGAGAGTGGGGCGGCCAGGTGCTTTGCGGTCATAATAAAGGTACTTTCCAGATTAAAGGCATGCAAGCCCGGCTTCTTTCCGATGTGCGGGGGGCTATGTGTATGCGGCAGGCGCAGATCAACGGCGAGCAACTTCTGATACAGGGCACCTATACCTTTTTGAATATTTACAAGAAGAGTGCTACCGGCGAATGGTACTTCGCTAACTCGGTGGGCAACTTCAGTCACATGGCGAAGAATATCGAAGTGGACGCTCATGGGAATATCTGGGTGCAACACATGCGAAAGGGGCTCTACCGGCTACGTCTCGATGAAGAGCTGAAGCAGGTGACGGACCTGAAACAGTATGATTCCTTGTCCGGCAATCAGGGTGGAAACTGTTATTTGTTCAAGGTGAACGGGCGTGTCGCTTTCTCGGATGGGCGAAACTTCTACACTTACGATGACATGGCAGATTCCATCATCCCCTACAAAGCGATGAACGAACAGTTGGCAACGCTCAGGGGCATTCATACCGTCGACGTCATGAAGGGAGATCTCTACTGGTTTCTCAGTGACCGCGAAGCCTATCTGGTGAGATGTACCGTAAGCGACTTTAAAGTTGAGAGGAGAATACCTTTCTCCATGTTCGGCAACCTTCCCATCGAAGGACTGGCACGGATGGTATACGACAGGCGGAACGACTGCTCCTACCTCTGCCTGAACAACTCTTTTGCCCGCATTGCTGCCGACAGCACCGGTTTGTACAAGTCACGTCAGAAGCCGTCTTTGTGGGTTTCGGGTTTTTCGGCATCCGACGAGCAGACGGGAGAGCGGATACAACTGCCCGTTTCCGGTACCGACGAGATAGCTCCAGCTTTCAATAATATTAGCATTTCCCTGGCCTATCCTGTCTACAACGATTTTGCGCTGAACGTGCGCTACCGGCTTGAAGGGTTGTCCGCCTCCGGTAAGTGGACCGAAGGCCTTCCGGACTTGCAGAAAGAATTTACCCGTCTTCCGTTCGGCTCTTATTGTTTCCGTGCCGAGGTATACGACGAGAACGGAGTGATTTCCTCTGTCGACCTTCCGTTCCGCATTTTGAGGCCCTGGTATCTTTCGTATCCGGCTGTCGCTGTCTATGCGCTTTCCGGGATGGCCTTGCTGCTGGGGCTGCTCTATGGAGTCTACGTATACACCAAGAAGAAAAAAGATGCCGTCATTGAGCGGCAACGTGCCCGTCACGAAGCGGAGATAGAGCAGCAGGAGAAGAAGATCATGGAACTGGAGAAAGAGCAACTCGAGGCCGACCTCCGTTTCAAGAGCAAAGAGCTTTCGGGTGTAGTAATGACCAATATTGCGCATCAGGAATTTCTGAATTCACTCAAAGAGGAGTTGCAACAGCAGAAACTCTCGGGGCAGTATACGCGCAAGAACCTGGATAAGCTGCTTTCAATGATCAACCAGAATATGGTTTCGGATGAAGAGAACTGGAACATGTTCCAGTCCAATTTTGACCGCATCCACGAGAACTTCTTCCGAAACCTGAAAGAGAAGTTCCCTGACCTGACTTCCGGCGATTTGCGTTTGTGCGCATTGCTCCGGCTCAATCTGCCGACAAAGGAGATTGCGAAGCTGATGAACATCTCCGTGAGAGGTGTCGATGCTGCCCGCTATCGTCTGCGCAAGAAGCTGGGCCTTCCTCCGGAGAGCAGCCTGACGGATTTTATGATTGCGTTCAAATAGTTGGCAATGAACTGTTTGATATGGAAAGAAGTACCAATGCAGTACTTCTTTTTTTGTTTTTCCCGGTTTGCAGTATTCTTGCCGTATGGGTAAATGGAGTCTGTTTGCCGCAGATTTGTTTTATTTGCATCCGGAAAGTCAGAACATTCATAAATAGATACTAAAACTGTAAAGACCATGAAACATTTTGTACGAAGAATGCAGGCGCTTGCCGCTTCTTTGGTCGTAGTGACCGCCGGGTTACAGGCACAGAAGGCTCCCCGGGATATGGACCGCTTTATCGACCAGTTAATGAAAAAGATGACGCTGGAGGAGAAGATCGGCCAGCTCAACCTGCCCGTGACCGGAGAGATCACTACCGGACAGGCGAAAAGCAGCGATGTAGCCAAACGAATCCGTAACGGAGAGGTGGGAGGACTGTTCAACCTGAAAGGAGTGGAACGCATCCGTGAAGTACAGCGGCAGGCGGGGGAGGAGAGCCGCCTCGGCATTCCCTTGTTGTTCGGTATGGATGTAATCCACGGATACGAAACCATTTTCCCTATTCCTCTCGGCCTGTCGTGTACTTGGGATATGAAAGCCATCGAAGAGTCCGCCCGTATAGCTGCCGTCGAAGCCAGTGCCGACGGTATCTCATGGACATTCAGCCCGATGGTGGACGTCAGCCGTGATCCCCGTTGGGGGCGCGTGTCGGAGGGAAACGGTGAAGACCCGTTCCTCGGCGCAGCCATCGCCCGTGCCATGATACGCGGATACCAGGGAAAGGATATGAGCCGGAATGACGAGATAATGGCTTGTGTGAAGCATTTCGCCCTTTATGGAGCATCAGAGGCGGGGCGCGATTATAATACGGTGGATATGAGCCGCCAGCGTATGTTCAATGAATACATGCTGCCCTACCAGGCCGCAGTCGAGGCAGGTGTCGGCAGCGTAATGGCTTCGTTCAATGAAGTGGATGGTGTGCCTGCCACCGGAAGCAAGTGGCTGATGACCGATGTGCTGCGCAAGCAGTGGGGCTTCGACGGGTTTGTGGTAACGGACTATACCGGTATCAACGAGATGATAGACCACGGCATGGGTGACCAGCAGACTGTTGCCGCCCTCGCCCTGAATGCCGGGGTGGATATGGACATGGTGAGCGATGCCTTCAGCGGCACTCTGAAGAAGTCGGTGGAGGAAGGCAAAGTATCCGCAGCTGCCATCGACGCCGCCTGCCGCCGTATTCTGGAAGCGAAGTATAAGCTGGGACTGTTTGACAATCCTTATAAGTATTGCGACGTGAATCGTCCCAAGAAGCAGATCTTCACCAAAGAACACCGTGCCATTGCCCGTAAGACTGCTTCGGAGAGCTTTGTGCTGCTGAAGAATGAAGGTGTGTTGCCACTCAGCAAGAAAGGAACCATTGCCGTAGTCGGTCCGTTGGCGAACACCCGTTCCAACATGCCGGGCACCTGGAGCGTAGCTGCTGTGCTGGATAACGCTCCCTCGCTGGTCGAAGGACTCAGGGAAGTAGTCGGTGACCGGGCAAAAGTGGTAACCGCCAAGGGAAGCAATCTGATTGGCGATGCCAACTATGAGAAGCGCGCCACCATGTTCGGACGTGAACTGCATCGGGATAACCGTACGGATCGCGAACTTCTGGACGAAGCTCTGAAAGTGGCTGCCGGGGCCGATGTCATTGTCGCCGCACTGGGCGAGTCGTCCGAAATGAGTGGAGAAAGCAGTTCGCGTACCAACCTGGAGATGCCGGATGTACAGAGAGCGCTGTTGCAGGAATTACTCAAAACCGGAAAGCCCGTTGTGCTTGTGCTTTTTACCGGTCGCCCGCTGGTGCTCACCTGGGAAGAAGAACACGTGCCTGCCATCCTCAACGTATGGTTCGGAGGGAGTGAAGCCGCTTATGCCATCAGCGATGTGCTTTTCGGCGATGTCAATCCCAGTGGAAAGCTGACCGCTACTTTTCCGCAAAATGTAGGCCAGATTCCATTGTTCTACAATCATAAAAACACCGGGCGTCCGTTGCAAGAGGGACGTTGGTTTGAAAAGTTCCGCAGCAATTACCTCGACGTGAGCAACGAGCCGCTCTACCCGTTCGGCTACGGATTGTCTTATACGACTTTTGCCTACAGTGATATTCACCTGAGCAGCACGGAGATGAGTGCTGATGGCGAACTGACGGCGACTGTTACCGTCACTAATACCGGCAGCCGTGACGGAGCGGAGGTGGTTCAGCTTTACATCCGCGACCTGGTGGGCAGCGTCACCCGTCCGGTGAAAGAACTGAAAGGTTTTGAGAAGATTTTCCTCAAGGCCGGAGAGTCTCGTAAAGTAAGCTTCAGCATCACGCCGGAATTGTTGAAGTTCTATAATTACGATTTGCAGTTTGTCTGCGAACCGGGTGATTTCGATGTAATGATTGGCGGAAACAGCCGGGATGTAAAAAAGGCACGATTTCTTCTGAAGGGAGAATAATAAAGAAAATAAGATTGTATTTTTGATTTATTGTCCTATCTTTGTAGAACCATAGAATCAATCCGAATGTACTCCCCGTTACGATAAAACATGATCGGAAAAGAGAATCTGATACTAAATCATAAATAATTATATATTATACGGAAAACCGCTACTTGTAGCGGTTTTCTTTTTATACAAAAGCCAAAACTTCGAAAATTGCCCTTTAGACGCCTCCATCCCGAGACTTAAGTCTTGGCGGGGAAAGATTTAAATCTTGAAAAATCATCGCTTAAGCGATGATTTTATAGGGGGTAAATACCCTGATGTGACTTTTAGTAATTAGTTCGAACATTAAATAAGGCATAATAATATTTCTTTATTTGTACAAAACTACCTTATGTCCTTAGCTTTTTTTCTTCTCCTTTTTCCTTTTGGAAAAAGTCCTGTTCATGCACCAACCGGTTCTGATATTTTCATCCCGGAGTGCAGAATCTAAAAAGTCTTTTTTCCTCTCCGGAGTCTTTAAAGCAAATATTTCATCGACGGAAAGGAGTAGAACAGATGAAGTAGTCATATTCCGGTCTCCTTTCAGAATCTATTTTTTATTTTATTGAATATTAATTAATTATATTCCTTTGCAGTAGGGATGAAGTAGTGCGGAAATCTTGTTTTTTTCTGCATGGTACTCTTGTAGTACCCCTTTTTTTGACTTACATCAATTTACCGTCTAAGTTTGCAGCAGAATTTTAAATCAGTACCAAACGATGAAAAAAAATCTGTTTACCCTATGTATGATGTTGCTGCTCTCCATGCTTTCTTTTGCGCAGGGCAGTCTGACCATCTCGGGTGTTGTTACCGAGAAAAAGACAGGGGAGCCTATCATTGGCGCCAGTATCCTGCTGAAAGGTCAATCGTCCGGAACCATTACGGACTTTAACGGCAACTATTCTATTCCGAATGTTCCTTCGGGCGCCACTCTTGTTTTCAGTTATATCGGCATGAAAACGCAGGAGGTCAAGGTGACTGCCTCCTCGAAGCTGGATATCTCTCTTGAAGAAGATAACCAATTGATAGACGAAGTTGTCGTGATCGGTTATGGTATGCAACGTAAGTCCGACCTGACCGGTTCGGTAGGTGCGGTGAAGAGCAAAGACCTCACGAAAGTTGCCACTCCCAACGTGGCGAATGCCCTTCAGGGACGTGTCTCCGGGGTGTATATCTCGGCTAACGGTGCTCCCGGAAGCTCGCCCGAAGTACGTATCCGTGGTATCGGCACAACGAATAACAGCAATCCCCTTTATGTGGTGGACGGAATGTTTATGGACGACATCTCTTTCCTGAGCACACACGACATCGAGTCGATGGAGGTGCTGAAAGATGCATCGGCGACCGCCATGTACGGTTCGCGCGGTGCCAACGGTGTGATTATCGTCACTACCAAGCAGGGAACGGAAGGAAAAGCGGTGGTGAACTTTACCGCCAGCGAAGGATTCCAGTTCAACAACAGCAGCTTCGAGATGGCCAATGCCACCGAATACGCGACACTGCTGAACGAAGCACTGGTCAACACAGGTGGAAAACCCAAGTTTGACGACCCTGCTTCACTGGGCAAAGGAACCAACTGGTTCGACGAAATCTTCCGTGTGGCTTCCGTACGCGACTATCAGCTCAGCGTCAGCGGCGGATCGGAGAAGGTGCGCTACAACCTCAGCGCTGGATATTACCAGCAGGACGGCATTATCACCGGAAACACCTACAACCGCTTCACCCTGCGTGCCAACAATAGCTACAAGATCAGCAAACGGCTGACTCTCGGGCACAATCTGTCGGCCTCTTTCAGCCATAAGAAGAACGAAAACAGCGCGGTGGTGAAAGCTGCCTATACCATCAGTCCCGTGAAGCGTCCCTACAATGAAGACGGGAGTTTTATGGATTCCGAAAGCGCCTCTTCTGCCAATCCCGTCGCCACACTCCATTATACAAACAATGACGACTGGAAAGAACGTATCGTGGGCAGCGCCTTCCTGAACTGGAATATCCTGAACGGGCTTGACTTTAAAACCAGCCTCGGCATCGACTACATCAACGGACGCCGCCGCAACTTCGTGCCGAAATACTACGTTTCGGAAACACAGAAGAACGAAACCAACAGCCTCTCCAAAACCTGGGACCGCGACTTTACCTGGTTGTGGGAGAACCTGCTGACTTATGACTGGAAGATCAATGATAAGAACCGGCTCAACCTCTTGGGAGGTATCACGGCGCAGAAGCGTGTTTACGAGTTGCTGGAAGGCACCGGACGCGATTTCTTCTCCGATAACGAAAACTACTGGTATCTCGACCAGGCTTCGGCCGGCTCCAAGTCGGTGGCCAACAACGGATACCACGAAACAATGATGTCTTACCTCTTCCGTGCCAACTATGCGTTGATGGACCGCTATCTGCTGACTGTCTCGGTCCGTGCCGACGGTTCATCCAAGTTCGGTCCTGACAACCGTTGGGGCTACTTCCCCTCAGTAGCTGCCGGATGGAGAGTCTCCGAAGAAGCGTTCCTGAAAGACCGCGTGCAGTGGCTGAGCAACCTGAAGCTCAGAGGAAGCTGGGGACAGATCGGTAATGATAAGATAGGTAACGACAAATACCGGGCGCTCGCCAATATCTCTCCGTCCTATGATGCCGTGTTTGGCGGCGTGTTCTATCCCGGCGGAACCATCACGTCACTCTCCAACCGGAGCGTCCATTGGGAACGTTCGGAGCAGATGGACCTCGGCTTCGACCTCGGACTGCTGAACAACCGCTTTTCACTTGAACTGGACTACTATCGCAGAGACACGAAAGACATGCTGGTGACGGTGGATGTACCGGCTTTCGTAGGCCTCACCCCGGTAGAAACAAACGTAGGGGCGGTGCGCAACAGCGGTGTGGACTTTACCGTGAAATGGGAAGATTCGCTGAAAGACTTCCGGTATGGTATCCGTCTGACAGGAACGACCATCAAAAACGAAGTCATCAGTCTGGGCGGCAAACGCATCGCCAGCGGTGACATCGGCGCCGGAAAATCCGTACAGATGACCGAAGAGGGAAAGCCGATTAAGTATTTCTATGGCTACAACGTGATCGGCATCTTCCAGAACGAGGCACAGATCAAAGACTACAACGAGCGTGCCGCCGCTGCCACCGGAAATGCCGGACAACAGTATCAGAACAACGTAGGTCCCGGCGACCTGATATACGAAGATGTAGACGGTGACGGATACATTACGGCCAACGACCGCAAGGATCTGGGCAGTCCCACTCCCAAGTTCATCGGCGGTCTGGGCATCAGTGCTTCCTGGAAAGGATTCGACCTCTCTATCGACTTCCAAGGCAACTTCGGAAACAAGATATTCAATGCCAAGCAGGTGGAACGTTTCTCCGGTTCGGACAACTGGGACCGCTCCTTCCTCGACCGCTGGACACCCGAAAATCCGAATACCATGACACCGCGAATGACTCTGGAAGGCAATAACTATCAGGTATCGAGCCGCTACGTAGAGAGCGGTTCGTACGTGAAACTGCAAACGGTGGAACTGGGATATACTTTCCCGAAATCATGGATGCAGAAGGTATCCGTGCAGAATCTGAGAGTCTACTTCTCCGGCAACAACTTGGCCTATTTCACCGGCTATAACGGCTTCACACCCGAAGTGCTGGGCGGCATCGACCGTCAGATCTATCCGGTGACAGCTACCTGCCGCTTCGGCCTGAACGTAACTTTCTAATATTAAATGATATAGACATGAATACGATTTACCATAGAGTAACACAGAGTCTCACAGAGATGATTTTCTTTTAAACATTCTATGAGATTAAACTCTGTGAGACCCTGTGTTACTCTGTGGTGAACCCAAAACCATTACAATGAAAAAGATATATTCAATATTACTGGCTTCGGCACTGACCCTTTCTTCCTGTGCCGATTTCCTCGATGTAGATTCGCAGGGAAAGCTGACCGAAGATGTCTTCTTCGGCGAAGAAGAAGGCGCGTTGATGAGTATTAACGCCATCTATACCCAACTCCGGGCGTGGGACATCATCGGATTCTCATGGTTTGCCATCACCGAGCTACCCGGTGATAACTCCGATACAGGCAGCGAACTGGCGGACGGCAGTGTGGCACGTCTGAACCAGTTCAACGACTTTACTTACGACGCCTCTACCTCCGAGATCAACGGCTGGTGGGAAGGCAATTATAAAGCTATCGCTTCATGCAATGTGGCTCTGGACAATCTGGGTGCGGTGAAGAACGAAGAACTCCGGGTGAAGTGCGTCGCCCAGGCCCGTTTTTTCCGGGGATTCTTCTACTTCAATCTCGTACGCGCCTTCGGCGGGGTGCCTTTGGTGACCAAGGTGTTGCAGCCCGGCGAATACAATCAGCCCCGTGCAACCGAAGAAGCTGTCTATCAACAGATCATTGAAGACCTGACCTATGCAGCCGAGCATCTGCCTACCCGTCAGGAGTGGGGTGCGAAAGAGTCGGGACGTGCCACCAAGGGAACAGCCGAAGGATTGCTGGCCAAGGTATATCTCTTCCGCCAGGACTATGCCAACGTGAAGAAATACACCGGTCAGGTGATTGCCCGCGGCGAGTATAGCCTGCACCGGGATTATCGCGACCTGTTCAATCCGAACTCTTACTATTCGGACGAAGTGATGCTTGCCGACCAATACCTCTGGGGCGAATCGACCGAACGCAACCTCGAGTCGGAGTATGTGAAATGGCAGGGTATTCGCGGTGAGATGGGCTGGGGGATGTTCTCTCCTTCCGAAGCTCTCGACCAAGCCTATGAAGCGGGAGATCCCCGACGCACGGCAACCATTTTCTACGATGGAGAGACATTGGAGGGAAAGGGCGAGATTCATTTCAAGAAAGAAGTGCCGCCCCGTGCCAACAAAAAGACCATCTGGCCTACCGGTTACTGGAACGAGAACTCGTTTGCCAAACAGAATTGTCACCTGATCTTCCTGCGTTATGCCGATGTACTGCTGATGTATGTCGAGGCCTGCAATGAACTGGGCGAAAGCCGGGAAGCACTCGACAAGCTGGAAATGGTGCGCGCCCGTGCCCGCAGAACGGTGCATCCGGCGGATATGACAGTGGGATTGCCCGAGATTACGGAAACCGGTAAAGAGAAGCT
>ERZ791704.962-NODE-962-length-13477-cov-2.27068_pt1 | contig 13477 bp, 10 predicted proteins | sample MGYA00510045_ERZ791704 | MGnify/ENA primary metagenome ERZ791704 (study PRJEB30046, sample SAMN00715247) | human gut metagenome | study: EMG produced TPA metagenomics assembly of the A metagenome-wide association study of gut microbiota in type 2...
GATTTCTGATGTTTGGAAACCTGATCCGCGAGTGCGGCGTGCTTCCGGCACTTTCCCAGACGGCACAGAACGAGCTGGCAAACCTGATTACCTTGCTGCTTGGCATCACGATTTCGTTCAGTATGCGTGCGGATGCGTTTGTGCGGGTTGACACACTTCTGATTATGGGAATCGGTCTGATTGCATTTATCTTTGATACGATCGGTGGTGTGCTGTTTGCTAAATTTATGAACCTGTTTTTGAAGACGAAAATCAATCCGATGATCGGTGCGGCGGGCATTTCCGCATTCCCGATGTCCTCACGCGTGGTGCAGAAGCTGGCGATGGAGGAGGAAAAGGGAAATATTATCCTGATGCATGCGGTCGGCGCCAATGTATCGGGGCAGATCGCCTCGGTCATCGCGGGCGGACTGGTTATTAAGCTGGTAAGCCAGTATTTGTAATATAGGTCTGTCGGGCAGATAAAATGGAAAAGGAAGGCTGCACTTGAATGATGAAAAATCAAGAGACAGCCATTGCACTGATTGAGATGGAGGAAAATATCGGATGTGGAATAATTTTTTGATTTCGCTGGCAATTATGGGAAAAGGAATGGCGGGAATTTTCGTCGTTGTCCTGATTATTACGGCAGTGGTGCTGATTTTAGGTAAGTTAAAGTAAAATATAAATTGGAAAAAGTATCTTTCTTTTTTCTTTCAGTTTTATGCAGTTCGTTGACATTCGACAGAGGTAAATCTATAATAGAAACATTGTTTGTAAGAGTTTGAAAGGGCCAGAAGGAGACATGAGAATGAGTCAACGAAATAAAATTCAGCGCCTGCTGCGAAAAGGCGCTTTGGCAACTTGTTTATCCCTGTCAGTTGTGTGCAGCAGCTTATCGGCAGTTACAGCGTATGCAGGACCGGCGGATGATCCGGCAGCGGCAGCACCAGTGATCGGACCGGGCGGTCCGGGAACCACGAACGCGAATGCGGGACAGCAGGCGGATAATTCCTATTATAATCAGACGTTATCTAATCCGGTTGTCAATCCGGTGGACAAGTATTCCTATAGCCAGATGGTAAACGATATTTCGGCGCTGGCAAGCCGTTATCCGGGAACAGTGACCGTGAAATCGATTGGAAAATCGGCGGACGGACGTGATATCTACGATGTGATTGTCGGCAATCCGAACGCATCCAAGAAGATTTTGTTCCAGGGGGCGATTCATGCCAGAGAGTATATCGTTGTACCGCTGATGATGCAGCAGCTCGAGTATCTGGCAGCTGGATTTACGAATAATGGTACCTATATGACGCAGCCGCTTTCTAACATATTGGGACAGGTGGCATTTCATTTTGTGCCGATGCTGAATCCGGATGGAGTCACGATCAGCCAGATGGGCGAGAATGGTATTCAGTCGGAGGAACTGCGCCAGACGATGCAGGCGGCGTACGCGGCGGACAAGGCATCCAGCCGGACAACGGTCAGCTATGAAGAGTATATGAGACGCTGGAAGGCGAATGCACGCGGTGTCGATCTGAACTATAACTTTGCAGCAAACTGGGAGGGAATCAATGTGTCTTTAACCCATCCGTCTGCAAATGGTTATAAGGGAACCAACCCACTGTCAGAGCCGGAGAGCCAGGCAATCGCGAACTTGATTCAGGGAACGGGATTCAATGCGGTTATCAACTATCATGCGATGGGAAATGTGATTTACTGGGATACGCAGAACAACCAGAAAGCGGCAGAGTCCAAGGCGCTGGCAAACGCTGTTCATGCCTTGAATGGTTATTCCGTTCTTGGAAGCAAGGGCGTCGGCGGCTTGAAGGACTGGCTGCAGCAGGCAGCAGGCATCCCTGGTATCACGATCGAGGTAGGACGTTCCACCTGCCCGGTATCTTTCTCGGAATATCCGGCGATCTGGAACCAGAATAAGGCAGTCCCGGCAACGCTGGGATATTATGTGGCGACACATTGATGATGGAATAAAATGAAGATTAGATAGAAAAAGGATGTGCGACTGGAGTTGGAAGTGGTCGTGCATCCTTTTTTGTTTCAAGATTTGGAACGAATCAACAAAAACAGGAAGCTAAAACTATACAAAATGGAAAATACATTCTTTTTTCGAAAATATGGTTGACAAATTCTGCAACATGATCTAATATAAAATCACAAAAGGAACAAAAATTCCATAAACGACAAAAAAGAACAAATTAAATGAAATGGAGGATTTCAACATGAAAACAAGAGAAGTTGTATTCTACAGCGAAGGCGCAAAGATGGTAGGAGATATTTATCTCCCGGATGATTACAAAGAGGGCGAGAAGAGACCAGCAGTTCTGTGTAACTCTGGATGGACCGGCGTTAATAAGTGCTATCCGGCACTGTTTGCAAGAGCTTTAACAGCAAGAGGATTTGTATGCATGGGCTTCGATTACAGAGGATTTAAGCCGAGTGAGAATGTTCATCCATGCCTGCCGAAGTACACAACCCTTGAGACAGAGGTTGAAGACGTGGCAAACGCATTTACCTTTATGCAGATTCAGCCGGAAGTAGATCCGGAACGCTGCGGACTTCTTGGATGGGGTGTCGGCGGTGCTGTATGCGTAACCGTTGCAGCGCGTGACAAGGAAGTAAAAGCGATTGCAACCCTGAACAGCTTTGTAAATGGCGAGCGCTGGATGCGTGACGGCATGGGAAATGATAAGTTTGGAAAGAGCGTTGCACGCCTCAGAGAAGACCGTATCAAGAGAATTACAACCAACGATCCGGTTCTGATGCATCCGTACACCGATTATCCGAACATCACAGAGAGCGGCGATTTCTATACAGACCATGTATTAAAAGAGATCAACGGCGGTATCGGCGATTCTGTCAACAAGGATAATGGCGAGGAGTTCCCGACCCCGATGAGCACCGCAATCGGCGAGAGCTTCATCCGTTTCAACGTAGAAGACCTGCTTCCGAGAATCGCACCGCGTGCTGTCTTTGTAGGTCATGGCTATTATAACGAGCTGCATCAGCGTGTAGAGGCGGAAGAAGCATACCGTCTGGCACAGGAGCCGAAGCAGTTATACTATGTAGATGGCAAGCACAATGAGTGGATGTTCGACGACGATCCGAAGTTCCAGGCACTGGCTGACGCGCTGGCAGCATTCTACAAGGAGAATCTGAAAGCATTCCAGTTTGGTTTACAGAAATAATCTATGGACAGAGAAAAAGAGATTGCATATTTAATGCAGGGAGCGTATGACCTCCATATGCACGCAGCCCCGTCCCCCTTTCATCGAGTTTTGGATGATTACGGGCTGTTAGAAGAAGCCGGGAGAGCCGGAATGGCAGGAATTATGCTGAAATCTCACTATGAGTCCACGATTGCGCGGGCAATTCTGGCCAATATCCACTGTGCTTCGTGTACGAAAGCCTATGGCGGTCTGGTGTTAAACTGGCCAGTCGGAGGACTCAATCCATATGCGGTTGAAAATGCGATGAAGCGCGGATGCCGTATCGTGTGGATGCCGACCCGGGACGCAAAGAACTCTTTGTGTTCCGGGAATATGCCGGGAGATTTCTTTGACCGCTCTGGAATCTCTATCCTGACCGAAACAGGGGAGCTGAGGGCGGAAGTTTTGGAGATTTTGAGGATTGCCAGAAAGTATGATGCGGCAGTCGCGACCGGGCACATCAGCCCGGAGGAAAGTATTCTCTTGTGTCAGGAGGGAATCCGGCAGGGAAACCGTATGGTTCTGACACATCCAGAATTTCCGCGGACGCGTGTCGATGTAAAAACGCAGAAACAGCTGGCAGCTCTGGGCGTTTATATTGAAAAATGCTGGTATAATGTGGCAGAAAAGGAATGCACGGCGCAGGAGATGGCAGACCATATCCGGGTAGTCGGAGCAGAACACTGTTTTATGGTAACGGATCGGGGGCAGACTTCAAGAGAACACCCGGTGGAAGCGATGAAGTTGTTTATGCAGACATTGCTGGATGAGGGAATCACGGAAGATGAGATTTATGTGATGACGCATACGGTGCCCCGGAAGGTGCTGGGAGAGTTATAGTAAATTTGATAATTGAATATGAAAAAATAAAAAGGTCAAAAATCAATTATAAGTTTACTTATAAGAATTCTTGACCTTTTTATTTTTTTCGAGAAGTACTTTTAAGAAGGTAAGGGATAATATAGTGTACTGGAAGGAGGATATCTATGGAATATACCAATATGTCGTTTCTATATGATTTTGCATTTATGTCGCTGCTGCTGATTATAGCCCAGTTCCTGCGTTCCCGTATAAAATTTTTGCAGATGTTTTATATTCCAGCGTCTGTTCTGGCAGGTCTGATGGGACTTGTCCTGGGACCGCAGTTTTTAAACGTGATTCCGTGGAGCGGTAAAATAGGAAGTTATGCTTATATGCTGGTATGTGTATTATTTGGCGGTTTGTTCCTGGGAAAAAAAGATAAAACCAATGTAAAACAGATTCTGACAAAGGTGGGCGATTCCTTTTGTGTCAATATGGGAGCTGAATTTTTCTGTTTTGGTATTGCACTGCTGGTAGGCGGTGCACTGATGAAAATTTTGTTTCCAAATGTATTTACAGAAATTGCCCTGCTGATGCCATCTGGATTTTGCGGTGGACATGGCTATGCTTCAACGATTGGAACGGCACTTAACAATTCACTGGGACGTGAAGATGGCGTTGTACTGGGGCAGACGTTTGCAACCGTGGGCCTGTTAGTTGGTTTGTTTGTAGGAATTGCCTGTATTAACTATGCAACCAGACATGGAGGAACACGTCTGGTAGAAAAAGCGGAATCTCTTCCGGAAGAGTGCCGCACAGGAATCGTTCCAGTAGGTAAGAGAAATTCGATGGGAGAAGAAACCATCAATCCAATGAGTATGGATCCGTTGGCATTTCATCTTGCACTCACGCTGACTGCAACACTGTGTGGTTATAAGTTCTACGATTTTTATAAACAGTTCTTACCGAATGTAGAATTACCGGTTATGTGCCTGGCAATGATATTTGGTGTCATTATTAACACGATTATAGGGCATACTCGTTTTAAAGACAGTATTGATGAGCATGTGGAAGGACGGATTGGTTCGATGGTAACCGATTATCTGGTTGGCTTTGGTGTGGCATCTATTTCGATTTCCATTGTACTTGAATTTGCAGGTCCGATTTTAGTTTTATGTGTATTAGGAATGCTGACATCCCTGTTTTTAGTATTTGTAGTTGGACAGAAGCTGTTCCGCAATTTCTGGTTTGAACGATCAATTTTTGTATTTGGATGGACAACAGGAGTGGTGGCAATCGGTGTTACGCTTCTTCGAATTGTAGATCCGGAAGGAAAGAGCGGCACATTGAATGACTATGGATATTCGTATACGCTGCAGTCCGTGATTGAGGTCTTTATCATCGCATTTACGCCAATTTTGACGGTTTCCATGGGATGTATTGCAGTTGGTGTGATTGAAACGGGAATTGCTGTGGTGCTCTTCTTGATATGTGCAAAATGCTTTGGTGTACATAATGAGAAGATGAATGAGCTTCGGGAAGGTGAAGCAGAGGTCATAAGTAAATAAGTCTTTGTATATTCTGAAAAATGTGTGGTTGGACATGAAAATGAACAGCCACACATTTTTTATTGATAGAAAGTTCGCCTCGGACTAATGTAGGTGAAATAGAGGAGAATGATGAGAGAAAGAAAATCTCTCATTTTTATGGTGAAGTGCATTGACTCCCCAGATTCCCAGAAGGACGAGAGCAATACCGAAAAATTCATGGAAACCGAAAGGCTCGCTAAGAATAATAACGCCTGTAAATACAGCTGTAACAGTGGAGATGCCGCTGAAGCTGGATGCAGTAGCCATGGACATATGGGTAAAAACTATGTTCCGCAGTGCTGAAGCATAAAGTGAGGACCCGATGGATAAGGCAAGAAGACAGCCAACGATAACAGGATCCGCGAGCGGACGAAATAACTCGATGGGATCGTTGGAAACAAGGTGCGTTATCAGAGAAATGCTTCCATAAACGGCGAACATAGCGAAGCTCATAGCATAGGTAATGTCCAGAGGTGTCAGATGTTTTCCGAGCTTCCGGATACAGAGATTTAAGGAAGAGGACATAAAGGCAGCCATTAACAACAGGAAAAAGCCCCATACGGTTGCAGCCTTATCCTCAGAATTTCCGGCAACAATGAAAATACCTAAAAAGCTAAGAAGAATAAAGAAAAATTGTCCTGCAGAGGGCTTTTCGTGAAAAAACGGAATGGCAAGCAAGGTGGTGATTAGCGGGATTAATGCCAGAATCACACTTGCTTTCCCAGAAGGATAGAAGCACATGCCGGTGGTTTCAAAAAAGCCATTAAGCAACTGGAAAATACAGATAGGAAGAATACATATGCCCATATCACGAAGAGAACGTAGATGAATTCGTTCGGTATGTTTTAAGGCGTAAAGTAGCACAAGACAGATTGCAAAACGAAGTGCAATTAGTAGTGCGGTATCTCCATTTAGGCGTGCAGTTAAGATTTTTAGCGGTAAATAAGAAATGCCAAATAAGAAGTTGTATAGGATAGCTCCTAGGATTGGATTAGTTTGTGCAAATTTCATGACGTTCCTTTCAACATGATTATATGATAAATGGTTCAATATAGGAAATATATGTCAAAGAAACCTCTGTAATCAAGGAAGAATTGCAGAGGTTTCTTTAATTTTTATATGTTTTTATATTTTGTGCGAACGCTTTTAATTTGAAAAGCTATACCTTATCGGAACTGCCAGATCCTGTTTTATCAAATTTTTTATAATTTTTAATCAGAATTCCCAGACTGGCGGTGGCGCCGATCATGATGAGGGCGGCGAACATTCCGCCGAAGTTTGCGATGATCTTGACACCATTGACACCAACGGTTGCGATCATGATGTAGCCGACTGCCATCGGAACGACACACCACACAAGCTTTAACCACATCGGGGAGTCCGGGGAATCCGGGTTGATACCCTGAGTGGAGATGCCTGCCATAGCGATACAGTTGGAGTTGCAGGCGGTAATGGTGCTGAGGAAGATCAGAACAACGAATAATGGGATGATCAGATTTCCAAGCGGAAGAGCTCCTAACATATCATAAGGAACATTCTCAACGCCGCGGTCATAAGATGCAACGAGGTCGAACAGTCCAGAAGTCTGAACCCACAGAGAGGTACCGCTGACTAAAACCATCCACAGGGCACTGACAGAAGCACAAAGACCTACATATAATCCAAGCACGTGTTTTACCTTGCGTCCATAAGCGATCTGTCCCATGAAAGCGCCAGAGGTAGGTGCCCATGCCATCCAGCTGAACCAGTAGAAGGTGGTCCACCACTGCGGCCACTGGGTTCCAACGGATTCACCAGTAATCAGGATACGTTCAATAAAGGTACCTGCGAAACCGCCCAATGCCTCGGTAGAGAGGTTGAACAGGAAGGAGGCATTTGAAAATACCAGCAGGAAAATCAGGAAAATAGCAAAGCCGTATACGTTGATATTGGAAACATGCTTCATGGCTTTCTGGATACCGGAAACAGCCGTAGCAACCGTGACAGCGGCAACGACAATACCGACCATAAACCAGAGGCGGGCATTAGATGGAAGTCCAAGCATTTTAGAGATACCACCGGAAATATTCATGAATGCCTGTGCAACAGAACCAGCCATACCGGCACCGATGGCAAATAAGGTGATTGCGTCGATGGTCTGCATCCAGCGAGGATGGTAGCAGCGGTCACCCAGAAGAGGGGAAACTTCACTGGCGATGGAATACGGCTTTTTCGCGTTGTAATACATGAAAGCAAATACAACCGCCGGAACCGTATACATACAATATGGAACGATCGTCCAGTGAAGGAACATGGTTTCCATGGCAAATTTCAGGGAACCGCTGGTAGAAGGTTCAACGCCGTATAATTCAGTCGGCGGGTACGCGTAATGCGCGATCGGCTCCCCCGGTCCCCAGAAGAGGACACCGGCTGCCATGGTTGTTGTGAGGGCGATAGTAAACCAGGAAAAATTGCTTAGTTCTGGTTTGGCGTCCTCACCGCCGATTCGTACATCGCCAAATTTGGAAAACATGGCAACAAGGGCGAGAATGCTGGCAGCCCAGCCGAGATTTTTGATGATCCAGTTGTTGATATTATTGATGATTCCCAGAAAAGTTTCCTGATCGACAAGGCTTAAAACAAGGAACGCGACCAGAATAATAAATGGCGGGAAAAAGGTCATGATGCGAATTTTTGAGTTTTCATTTTTAGCATTTTTATCAGTCATTTATGATTCCTCCTTGTAGGGTGTATCCCAGATAGGACGATAGTCCTCCGGGTGGCGGTCGGTCAGAACGGTATTAAAATCACGTTCTTTTGCAATCCGGTTTAAATCAACGCTTCCATATAAAATAGCTTCTTCCTGGACGTCGCAGCTGTCAATCCGTTCTCCAATAGGACTTACCAGCTGGCTTTTTCCTGCGAAGATCTCATCGCCGGACAATCCACAGCGGTTGACTGCGGCTATGTATACAAGATTGTCCAGGGCACGGCACGCAAGGTTTAAATCCCACCATTCTTTGAAATAGTAGCTGGCGCGCCATGCGGCCGGGACTAAAACCAGTTCGGCACCGGCCAGTGTCAGCAGGCGGACGGTTTCTGGAAAGCATACGTCGTAGCAGATGACGACGCCGATCTTTCCGAGTTTTGTCTCAAAGACCGGGTACTGGGTGCCGCGCTGCAGATAAGTTCGTTCGTCTCCGACGGGATGCGTTTTTGAATAATGCCCGAGAATCGTGCCGGTATCATCGATCAAAAAAGCAGAGTTTTCGACTCCAGATGGGGTGGAAAAAAGAATCGGAGCCAGAATAAAGACTGAAAGTTCCTTTGCCAGACTACGCATCCGTGTCAAGGAAGGTCCATCTTCGATTTCGGCGAGCTTCATCATATCTGGGATGCAGGTGCCGAGATAGCCGACATTAAATACCTCTGGCAGACAAATCAATTTTGCCCCGTGAGCGGCTGCTTCCCGGATCTGTTTCTCTGCTTTGTCAAGATTATTAGAAACATGGAACAAATCGCAGTCCATCTGGAGCATGGCGATTTGGTAAGGTGATCGAGTTTGTTGCATTTGAGTATCCCCTTCCTAAAATAGAATATTTATTCCATAAACGACATTTATGATATAATTATAGAATTTATAAAGGAATAAATCAACCAAAATACAATAATAAAGAACAAAATTTACCTTTTTTACAAAGAAATCCTCCGAAATTTGTCTGCTTTGACGAAAAACAAATGTCAAATTGACGAATTTCTAAGGAAAGTATATAATAAAACCAAACGAAAATCGAGTGAGAATCTTGGAATGAATGAGGATAAACGATGGGCAATGAAGTATTGGAACAGATCATAAAAATCAAGGACGCCGTACCGAAAAAACAGAGAATTCTCTGCAATTATCTGGCGCTGAATTATGAAAAGATCGGCGTGATGACGGTGGCGGAGCTGGCGGAAAATGCGGGTGTGGGAAGCACGACGGTCATGCGTCTGGTACAGCTTCTGGGCTTTGACAGCTACACTACATTTAAGAAAGCATTGGCACAGGAATCGCTTTTGAAAAATACAACGCCGTACCGCAGCCTGCGGCAGGAATTTTCCCGTACCTCGGAGACGGCGAGCCGGGATACGTTCCATATGGCGATCGCGGACGGAATCCAGGTGCTTGAAAATCTCTGTACGCCGTCAAACATTTCCCAGTTTGAGGCGGCAATCCAGCTGATGCTGGAATCAGATCAGCTCTATATATTGGGAATGCGTTCCAGCAAGGCGCTGGCGCTGTATTTTGAGTATGTGGCAGAGCGCTTTTATCCGCATATCCGCCAGCTCAGCCGGGAGGAAGAGTTTGTCTATGACCGGATTGCAATCAATACGACGCCGAAGGATGTGCTTTTAGTGTATTCGGTCTGGCCATGTACGAAAAAGACGATTCGTGTGGCAGAGTTAGCACATAACCTGGGAATCCCGATGATACTGATCACAAATACAAGCTTAAATCCATTGGTAAAGATCGCAGATGTAGTGATTGATACGAATTCTGTGAACCATCCGAGCGGTGATACTGCTTTGATGCTGGTAACGGAGGCGCTCATGAGTGAACTGGGAAGACGGACCGCACCGGAATCCACGAAGAATATTGAAAAGATCGAACAGGCATTGAATGACAATGGACTGATTCTCTGGGAGAATTAATCGAAGATGTGCAACTGAACACCCGATAAAACAGGGCTGCCGTTATTCCTCAAACGGCAGCTCTTCTTTTCGCAAAAATGTCCGGATCGACTCGTCCCACTCGCGTTCCAGCGTCTTGTCTAACGTAAATTGGTTGAGCGACAGCCCGGTGACACAGCTTAAATGCTGGTTTTCATAATGAATATTTAAGAACAGTCCGCCGACCTGCTCCGGGAGCCATTGGCTTTTGCGGGCGGTCAGAAACTGTTCGGTGGCAGCTTTTGGAAGCTTTAAAATGATGGAGAAGCGCTCCGGAAGCTTTTATGAGGGAAAAACAGAACGGGCGCAGAGTTTTCCAGGTTGAATATTCTTCAATCTGCCCCTCGGCACGCTCTTCTTCGGAATAAAAGCTTTTATGGACGCGTCCGTCGATGGAGAAGGTGTTGAACGTCACGATCTCCGCTTCCTTGAGCAGAAAGCGGTCAAATGTCTCTCCGATGAACAGTTTCTTGGTAAATAATTTTATATCACAGATATTGCAGGCAATCATATGTGTCCTCGCTGAGATGGTAAATTCGTTATTTTCTGTGTAATGTAGAAACAATAACGTAGATTCTATTTTATCGCAGGCGGGAGGGGGACGCAAGTGACTTCTTATTGGCAAGACGGAGAATTTTAAAATTTTATTAGCACTCAACAAAAATGAGTGCTAATTTTCTATTGACATCTTGGAATGCTGGTATTAAAATAAGAGTCACGGTGATGGAAAATCACAAAAAAAGAATTTTACAAGCGTATATTTATGTAGCTGGATAGCAGGATTGGACGCGGCAGAGTGAAACTGCCAGACTCCATTTCCGGGAGCGGATATCCACTGTATTTTGCAATCAAAAGGAGTGTATAGATATGGCAGCAAAAACAGGAAGTTTATCAATCAACAGCGAGAATATTTTCCCGATCATTAAGAAATGGCTTTATTCCGATCATGATATTTTCTATCGTGAGCTGATTTCCAACGGATGCGACGCGATCACGAAGCTGAAAAAGCTGGCGCTGATGGGCGAGTATGAGGAGCCGGGGGAGACGGAGTATAAGATTCAGGTTACCGTTAATTCTGAGGACAAGACGATCACCGTCGAGGATAATGGTATCGGTATGACTGCCGAGGAAGTGGAAGAGTACATTAACCAGATCGCATTTTCCGGTGCACAGGATTTCTTGGCAAAATATAAGGACAAAGCAAACGAAGACCAGATCATCGGTCATTTCGGTTTGGGTTTCTATTCTGCATTCATGGTAGCGGACAAGGTTACGATCGATACTCTTTCTTATAAGAAAGACGCAGAGCCGGTTCACTGGGAGTCTGAGGGCGGCACTGAGTTTGCGATGGATAAGGGCGATAAGGAAGGCAATGGTACCAAGATTGTCCTTTATTTAAATGAAGACAGCACTGAGTTTTGCAATGAGTATCGCGCACGTGAAGTCATCCAGAAGTACTGCTCTTTCATGCCGGTTGAGATTTACCTGAAAAATGCAACGGCAGAGCCGGAGTATGAGACGATCGAGAAGGATCAGCTGACCGACAAGGACACCATCGTTGAGACGGTGGTCGAGGAAGCAAAGACCGAGGAAAAGGAGAAAGAGGACGGCACGAAAGAGACCGTGGAGGTATCTCCGAGAACCGAGAAATATAAGATCCTGAAACGTCCGGTGGCACTGAATGACATTCACCCGCTGTGGAACAAGCATCCGAACGAGTGTACCGAGGAAGAATACAAAGAATTTTACCGCAAGGTATTTATGGATTACAAGGAACCGCTGTTCTGGATTCATCTGAACATGGATTATCCGTTCAACCTGAAAGGTATTCTGTACTTCCCGAAGATCAACATGGAGTACGAGAGCATTGAGGGCACCATCAAGCTGTACAACAACCAGGTATTTATCGCGGATAATATCAAGGAAGTTATTCCGGAGTTCCTGATGCTCTTAAAGGGCGTGATCGACTGCCCGGATCTGCCGTTAAATGTATCGAGAAGTGCGCTGCAGAATGATGGATTTGTAAAGAAGATTTCCGATTACATCACCAAGAAGGTAGCGGACAAGCTGACCGGTATGTGCAAGACAGACCGTGAGACCTATGAGAAATATTGGGACGATATCGCTCCATTTATCAAATTTGGCTGCTTAAAGGATCAGAAATTTGCTGAGAAGATGGATGACTACATCATTTACAAGAATCTGGACGGAAAATATCTGACGCTGAAAGACTGCATGGATAAGGCGAAAGAGGAAGGTCATGAGAACCAGATCTACTATGTAACAAATGAGAAAGAGCAGAGCCAGTACATCAACATGTTCAAGGCAAACGGACAGGATGCGATCATCATGTCTCACAGCATTGATAATCCATTCATCAGCCAGGAAGAGCAGAAGCATGAGAACCTGAAATTCCTGCGTATTGATGCCGATGTCAATGACACGCTGTGCGAGGAAGTGAAGGAAGAGGACAAGGAAGCGCTCAAGAAACAGGAAGAGACGCTGACAGAGACCTTCAAGAAAGCACTGGGCGATGATAAGCTGCAGGTAAAGGTTGAGAAGCTGAAGGATGCTGAGATTTCTTCGATGATCACCCTGTCGGAGGAAACACGCCGTATGCAGGATATGATGAAGATGTACAACATGGGCATGGACGCGTCGATGTTCGGCGGCAGCGGTCAGGTGCTGGTACTCAACGCGAACAACAAGCTCGTTCAGTACGTCTTAGAGCACACGGATGGCGAGAATACGCCGAAGATCTGCGAACAGCTCTACGACCTGGCACAGCTCAGCCACGGTTCCCTGACATCGGAGCGCATGACGAAGTTTATCGCACGGTCGAATGAGATTATGGGTATGATGCTGAACTAAGGGCGTCTGGTTCACGACTGTTTTATATAGGAAAATATGTTAAAATATCATATATGATATAATGACGGAGCTGCTGCACGTAAATGTGGCAGCTCTTTTATTACCTGTCGTAAGAGAGCAAATGGGATTCACTATTTCACGAATTTAGGATTTATGATAGAATAGGAGCACTTAGCAAGGTTTTTTCAGATTTGACGGGGAGGTGCGTGTATGTTTGGAATCGGAGGATGGAAACAGGTTGGCGCGACGTTTGATATGAAACGGCAGGCGGCGATCAGGGAGCAGCTGGAACAGGAGGGAATTGAGTATCAGGTCAAG
>ERZ791704.978-NODE-978-length-13311-cov-2.95134_pt1 | contig 13311 bp, 6 predicted proteins | sample MGYA00510045_ERZ791704 | MGnify/ENA primary metagenome ERZ791704 (study PRJEB30046, sample SAMN00715247) | human gut metagenome | study: EMG produced TPA metagenomics assembly of the A metagenome-wide association study of gut microbiota in type 2...
TTATTCATAGCCTATAAATTATTGCAGTTTTACAAAAATAAAATAAAGGTACGGATTTCACGATTCTCATGGAATACTTTCTTACGATATCCCATTCAATCAGTGTACCCCCCACCTTTATATATAATCTAAATAACCTATTGATTTAGTATCTATTTCACCGGATAAAGGGTAAATTCAAAACTCTGTTTCTTTAATGGAACCAAGTATTGCGGTAACACTCCGGGACCACAAGTAGCCGTTCCCACGCCTGCCTGTTCGGCATCCAGATGCACTGTCAGCAAGCCATCACGTTCCAGTTCATTGATATGGCGGGCCTTCTCTAATAATACATCCGAGAAAGGAATCATACTAAACTGGAAAACACGATTTGATTCTACAAAGAGGCCTTCGCCGGAAGTATTTGCCAACTTCGCCCAACGTACATCGGTGCGGTTGCCCGTAGATTGCGGAGCAACATAATAATGAAACATCCGTTCCGGTATGGTCTGATATACACCGATTTTGCCGGACTGATTGCGGTCAATGTATGTTTCATTCTCTCCACGTCCGAGGTAAGAAACCTGATCGTAGGTATTCGCCACACGGAATGTCAATCCCAGACGTGCCATTGATTTCACGATGGTCGTGTCGGGCTGGAAAGTAGTATGTACTTTCAGCGCACCGTTTTTATCCAATGAATAAATAAAGTCGGCAGTTCCTATCTTTTGCGCTTTCGCATTTAGAATTTCCACCCGGGCAGTGGTCGAAGTCTTGCCCTCTTTCAGTGAAACGACCTTTTGGGTCAGATTATCCAATCCTGCATTACGCCACAGGCGTGCACCATTCTTATCCCGATTGTCATTATCCGTTGCCGGGCGGAAAAGGCTCAATGTCAGTGGAGTAGCTAATAATTCTTTGCCGTCCAGATTCAATGAAGTCAGCGCCCCTGTTTGCTTGTCAACGGTGAAAGTCGTTTCACCTGCTTTTTGCGGACGGTAACCTGTGTAATTCTTATTACCGGCAAATACAAACTGGTCGTATGCCACCTCCCAATCCTTATCTATCATTGAAGAAGCTTCACGACGGGTCCAGCTGATATTCAAATAAGCCTCACGGACTGTATTCGGAAGTTTTACAGCACCCAAAGTAACATCAACAGTAGCGTGCGGTGCACAATCAACCGTTTTTGTACCTTCCGCCAAAATCTTGCCATTATCTGCCGTCACATTCCAGTTCAGTACATACTCATTCAAGTTAGAGAAATCATACCAGTTCTTGACACGGATAGTCAGATTCTTCTGATTCGCCAGCGTTACTTTTATGTTCTGATATACTTTCTTTACTTCGAGCAAATGCGGGTGCGGTTCACGGTTGGCGCCCACCAAACCGTTACAGCAGAAGTTTCCGAAACTTGGAATTCCTTCCGGTCCGTAATCACCGCCATACGTCCAGTACCATTTACCGTTCTTGTCTATTTCGCGGAATGACTGATCCACCCAGTCCCAAACGCAGCCACCTTGTGCCATCGGATTGTTTTCAAATACGTCCCAGTATTCTTTCAGTCCGCCGCAACTGTTGCCCATCGCATGAAGATATTCACAAAGAATGAAAGGGCGGTAGATGTCTTTCTCTTTTACGTATGCTTTGATATCGTCTACACTGCGGTACATACGACAGTAAATATCCGTATTATAGTTCAATTCGGCACGTTCATACTGTACAGGGCGAGTTTTCTCTACCGATTTCAGCCAGTCATAAGTACGTTCGAAGTTAATTCCGTTTCCTGCTTCATTTCCCAATGACCAGATAACGATAGCCGGGTGATTCTTAGAACGTTCATACATCCGGTGAGTACGATCCATGTGTGCAGTCAGCCAGGTACTATCCTTGGCTAGGGAAGCAGGACCATATCCCATTCCGTGAGATTCGATGTTTGCCTCATCAATCATGTACAAACCGTAACGGTCGCAAAGTTGATACCAGTAAGGATGCGTAGGATAATGCGAGTTACGCACCATGTTGATGTTGTGCTGCTTCATCAGTTTGATGTCCAGTTCCATCAGCTCCTTGCTCACGGTACGTCCCAGTTGAGAATGCTCGTGTCGGTTGGTTCCCTTCACCAATACCGGAACGCCGTTGATGCAGAAACGTCCGTCTTTGATTTCCGAGGTACGGAAACCGACTTCACAACCAGTCAGTTCGGTTACCTTGCCTTGTTCATCCTTCAGTTCGAGTATTAATGTGTAAAGATGAGGATGCTCTGCACTCCAAGCCTTTACATCGGGAATATTCTTTTCATCAAACGTGATAAAATTGCTCAATCCGCGGGATTTTATCTGGATAGCATCCTGCAGGACAGCTTTACCATTGGCGTCTTTCAGGGTATAAGCAATAGAAGTAGCTCCAGATATAGCAGAATGTCCCTCTACGGTCACTTCAAGTCCGAAAATACCATCTTTGTATTTCTCTTTTTCTAAAGAAGCATTCAGTTTATAATCCGCAATGTACTGTTTGGGAGTACTGTAAAGATACACGTCACGTTCGATACCACTCAAACGCCACATATCCTGACATTCCAGATAAGCACCCGAACTCCAGCGATACACTTCCAAAGCAACCACATTTTCGCCTTCATTGAGGACATCTGTAATATCCCATTCGGCAGCCGTCTTTGATCCCTGATTATATCCAAGTAATTTTCCATTCACCCATACATAATAGAAAGAAATGACTCCTTCACAACACAGTACTACCCTGCGTCCTTTCCAGTCGGCAGGCACTTTGAAGGTACGTCGGTAGGAGCCGACTTCATTCTCCGCATAAGGCACCAGCGGCGGATTCTTCTTGAAGTTGAACATTTTATCATCAAACTCATACGTTTCGTTGACATAGATAGCCGTGCCATACCCCTGGCGTTCCCAGTTACCGGGCACATTGATATCCGCCCATCCTCCTGTATAATAAGAAGGTTGGTAAAAGTCCTTCGGACGATTATCGGGATTCTTCACCCAATGGAATTTCCACTTTCCATTGAGACTCATATAAAAAGGAGACTGTTCATACCCTCCCGGCTTTTCAATGTCGGAAGCGTTGGCGTAAGGCCATACGTATGTGTGAGGAGCGAGCTTGTTCAGTCCCACCGCATACTGGCTTTGCCATTCGGGCAACGGTTGTTGCTGCGCTAAAGTGAAAGTAGCAGTCAGTCCTGACAATAGAACTAAAAGAGTTCGTTTCTTTAAGCTAATATTCATAAGCATGTCATCATAATTGGTTTATATAATAAATTAGGCACAGATTAAGCTGATTGACGCTATTATTTTATATACTCATCATTCTAAAAACCGTGAAATTCGTGTAATCCGTCTCTAATAATATAAGATTATTCTGCAAGAGCACTTAATTGCTGTTTTTAACTATTTGATTACTATTCTATAATCACTTCATCAAAATAGACTCTCGCTTCCTGACCGGGACGGACATGCTCGTCGGGACATATCCCCGCACCTTCCGCCGTCACTCGGACATAACGGGCAGATACTCCGCCCATATCTATCGAATAGTCATTTCTAAAAGTTCCTTCCAGATAGATTTCTTCCGGAGAGAAGTTCAATTCTCCCATAGTATGGTAGGTTCGATTGTCATCGGAAACTTCTACGCGAATCATCTTCGGTTTATGTGCTCCCATTCCATAATTCGTAATGCAACCGATGGCAAATTTATTCAAAATCTCCCGCCCCTGCAAATCTATCGTGAAAGATATAGAATCATTTTGATTCCAGTTACACCATTCAAAATCAGTATATTTCAGGCTTCCCCGCAATCCGTTGACTAATAACATTTCGTTCTTCTTATTGCCAAGCAAAGGTTTTGCCGTAGCTTTGTTCCATGTGAGTTGCAACTCTAAAGTTTCTCCCATTTGCTTGCCGTTCATAAAGGTAGCGGCTTTCACCATTTGTGTCTTCGTCACACGGATAGGTCCGTCGTAACGATGAGAAGACATTGCCGGATTACTTCCGTTCAGTGTATAATGAATCTCTACATCCGGGCGGATACATTCCAAATTCACTTCCAAATGTCCGTCCACTGATGTCACCGTCTGTTGTATGTTATACATTGAACGGGCATAGACAATTCCTTTTTCCGCAATATGCGCGTTGTATGCGTCCATCCGCTTCAAGAATCCAGACCAGTCCTTCGTTCCTGCGGGCGTCCATACCACTTCTGCTAAAGCGGCCAGGCGGGGAAACAAAAGATAATCCACATCTTCGGGTTTATTACAGAACTCTGTCCACATACAAGCCTGTACTCCCATTAACAAAGACTCATATTCCGGTTTCCAATCCTTCTGTACAGGTTCGTAATCGAAAACATCTTTCAGGGTATTGTTGCCAAAATAGGTTACCGGTTCAAACCATTGCGGTCCCTGATAACGAATCAAGTATAAGACACGCGCCGGAGTCATGATAAAACGATGTCCCTTTTCGGCAGCTTTCAGAGCAGCCGTACCCATTCCCTGCCAGCCTAGGATAATAGATTCTTCAGGAAGAAAAGAGCTGTTTGTCAACTCATCCCAGCCAATCACTTCACGACCTTTCTTACGCAGATAATCACTGATACGTTTCATGAAGTAACCCTGCAAATCTTCTTCATTGGCCAAACGCTGTTTTTTCATCCGTTTTTGGCAAAGCGGGCATTTCTCCCAGTTTGTCTTTCGCGCCTCATCTCCACCAACATGAATATAGCGAGAAGGGAAAAGCTCTAGAATTTCGTCAAAAACATCTTGCAAGAATGTAAATACGCTATCATTTCCCGCACAGTAGATAATCTCGGAATTTCGTCCTCCCAGTCCGGGAAGTACACCGACAAAGTCTTTCACAACCGGACAGGCAAGCTGGGGATAAGCAGCCAGAGCAGAGTTACTGTGTGCCGGTACATCTATTTCGGGAATGACTTCTATCTGTCTGTCGGCTGCATAAGCTACAATTTCCCGGATGTCCTCCTGCGTGTAGAAACCGCCTATCGGAGTAGGTTCTCCCCGTTCCGGGTTGCGACGTGAGTGGAAAGGCACATCTGTACGGTCTACTCTCCACGCTCCTATTTCCGTCAAACGGGGGTATTTCTTTATTTCAATCCGCCAGCCGTTATCGTCTGTCAGATGAAAATGAAGTTTGTTTATTTTCAGCATCGCCATACAGTCAATGATTCGCAGTACATTCTTTTTAGGGATAAAACAACGTACCGGATCCAACAGTAATCCGCGGAAACCGAAACGGGGTTCATCCTGAACCGTCATTGCCGGAACTCTCCAATCGACATTCCGGACCGGTTGTTCCGATTCTATGGCAGCCGGCAGAAGTTGGCGGATAGATTGCAGGGCATAGAAAAAGCCTTTTGTATCCGAAGCTTTAATGAGTATCTGTTCCGGCGTAATCTCCAGTAAGTAGGCTTCACTTTTTAAAGAAGAATCCGTCACAAAACGGACTTGTCCCTCTTCACGCCCGACATTCAAAGCAGGAGTTATTCCGGCAGCACGAGTAAACAAGTCAATAAAATTGCGAGCAATCACGGCTTGTTCCTGACTTTCTACCGCAAACACCGTTTGGGCTGAAAAGGTGAAGTTGCCACGGCCCGGCACAATCTGTGTCGGGCGTGGTACTATTGAAATTAAAGGGGATGTTAAGTTATCAGCCTGCAAAAACGCTGTCAGTGGCGAAAGCAGTATGAGAATGATTAAGATGTATTTTTTCATGGCGTATGTACATTGGTATTATTCCTTGTCTCTCTCCGGTGAGAAGCGGACAGGATCATTGTATTGCTCCTGAAGTTTCAGCATTTCTTCTTTTAGTTCTTTCACTACCGGTTCATATTCAGGTTGTCCGTAGAGGTTGTGCATTTCCGACGGGTCTGCCTGCAGGTCGTAGAGTTCCCACCAGTTAATGTCATTATAGAAATGAACCAGTTTATAGCGTTCCGTACGTACACCATAATGACGTTTCACCATGTGTTCAGCGGGATATTCGTAGAAATGATAGTAGAGAGCCTTCCGCCAATCTTTCGGATGTTCGCCTTTCAGCAAGGGGACGAGGGATACACCTTGTATGTCTGAAGGAATCTCTGCTCCTGCCAATTCGAGGAAGGTAGGTGCATAATCGATGTTCTGAACCATTTCGGTGATGTCGCCCCTACGGTCGAATCCTTTCGGCAGACGCATGATGAGTGGTGTACGCATGGATTCTTCGTACATGAAACGTTTGTCGAACCAACCGTGTTCGCCCATGTAGAATCCTTGGTCGGAAGTATAGACAACAAGTGTGTTATCCAGTAATCCTTTCTCTTTCAAGTAGTCGAGTACACGACCTACATTGTCGTCCAGCGACTTCACCGTCTTCATATAATCGCGCATATAACGCTGGAATTTCCAGTTGGCTAGTTCCTTGCCTTGCAGGTTCTGTTTATAGAAGTCGTCTATTATTGGGGTGTAGAATTTGTCCCATGCAGCACGTTGTGCTTCATCCATACGACCAATATATTTCTCATATAAGGATTTCAGACGGGTCTTTTTGTCGGGACGAAGCATTTTGAGGTCATAAATCATGTCCATGTCTTTCATAATACTCATCTCTTGTGCGGCAGCGGCAGGGCGTCCTTCGTAATCGTCAAAGAAATTGTCCGGTAGCGGGAAGGTTTTATCTTCGTACAAAGCCAGGTTGCAAGTATCTGCCAACCAATTACGGTGAATAGCCTTATGGTGAATCAAAAGACAGAAAGGTTTCTCCGGATTGCGTTTGTTTTCTATCCAGTCAATGGCGTCGTCAGTGATAAGGTTCGTGATATATCCATGTTTTTGGATAGTGTCATTGTTCTGTGTGATGAAATCCGGATTGTAGTAGTCGCCTTGTCCGGGGACAATCTGCCAGTAATCAAAACCGGAAGGCAAACTTTCAAGATGCCATTTACCTACCAGTGCTGTCTGATAACCGATTTTCTGCAACAGCTTCGGAAAAGTCTGTTGCGAACTGTCGAATACGCAAGTGGTATTATCATAGAATTTATTAGCACAACTATGTTTACCTGTTATCATGCAGGCACGACTAGGACCGCTTAATGAATTGGCTACAAAACTTTGAGTAAAGCGTACACCATCGGCAGCAATACGGTCGAGATTGGGTGTTTCCATGTAGCGTGTGTCATAACAGCTCATCATTTGAGCTGTGTGGTCGTCTGTCATAATGTAGACGATATTCAAAGGTTTCTGTTCCACAGGCTTTTGCTTGTTTGAACAGGAAGCAAAGGAAGCTACAGCTGCTACTCCTGCAAAAGGAAAGAATAAGTTTGGTTGCAATTTTTCCATAAAACAACTTTATATTAGATTGTAGTGACAAAGGTAGAGCCCCGTCAACAAAATCCATGTTCACAAATAACCAATTAATTTCCAATATTCTCCATTTCTACCTGTTTCAGAAAGAAAAATGGTAAAAACACGATTTACAGCTCATTCCCAATCCTGCAAATCCAAGAAAATATATACAACGATTTCTATTTATAAAAGAAAACCCGAATGAAGAGCAGAAACACTCCTCCTCTGCATTCGGGAAATCTAAAACAACCTATTATAACTACTATTTTTAATAGCCGAAGTTATTTTCCGTAATAGCTATATTAGTATTCATTTCATCACGCGGAATGGGGAACAACAGATTCTTTTTCAAAAAAGTCTCATCATTCAAATTTCCATTATTATAAATGCGTTCTCCCCAAACTCCCGTTGCATTAGGATTATTTTCCTGCCACTTTTTAGTTATTGAGTGATTATTATTCACAGTAAGTGCTTTTTTCAAATATTCAGTTCCACGTAAACGCATCATTTGATACATTTCAGTTTCACCGGCACCTTCAAAAAGTCTTTCAAAGAATATCTTTTCACGTACTTGCTCCTTTGTTAATGTTGATTCCCATTTGGCTGGTTGTGCCGAAACCTTAATTCCTGACTTACGTGCACGTGCCAACACGATATCTGCTGTATTAATTGCATCGTCTTTTCTATCCAATTCATTATAGACATCAGCCAACATCAATAATAAATCTGCATAACGATATAAAATTAGATTCTTATGACTGGCAATACCGGCCATATTCATATCAAAAGCTTTTGCAAAATGAGGCCATGCTGCTCTTTCTCCTGTCCTACCCGCCGCAGTACATACATTCAAAAAATCCTTCAATCCTTTGCGATATTTCTCATCAAATTTGGTTTCATCATTTGTGATAGCCAAAATTTCATCCGCACTCGGATTCTCTTTATTAGTCAATAACTCATAAGGAATTCTACCAACTAACAACTTGTTATTTTTCCAACCTGCAGGTTTTATACCGCTATCATAAGTGAAATAAGGATATTCATAAGTAGAGTCACGGGCAGACGGTACAGGCTCTACTTGAGCTACAGGTCCGACATTGTTTGTACATTTTCTCCATTTTGCCATAAATGTAGTCTCAATACGAGGATCTCCCCAATAGGTTCCCGCAAAGAAATCATAAAATGCTTTCGTACACTTCACTCTATGAAAGCTCTTACCATACGATGATGCAGCAGGATTAAACACCCAAGATCCTCTGTTAAAAGAAGACAAGTCACCATTCACTTGAAATCCCAGTTGAAATATAGACTCTTTAGAACCTTTAATCTTATCAACAAATAAATTAGAAAATTTCGATTCCAGATCATATTTACCTTTCACTCCTTCAAAATAGGTCTTTGCCTTTTCCCAAGCCGTAGCATCACCCAAACAGCCTAAAGTGTGATATAACTTACCTAAATATGCTTCTGCAGCCCATTTGGTTGGAAATCCGTCAGAATTTGTTTCCGGCAAATATTTCGCAGCAAATTCCAAGTCAGTCCGTACCACATCCAGCACCTCTGAACGCGGGGAACGAGGTACAGCTACGCCGTCATGAGAAGAAGGGGTTGTCTTCAAGGGTACATCTCCCCAACATATTGCGCAAGAAACGAGCCTCTGCAGCCATTTCGTCTTTATCCTCTAAAGAAGTGCTTTCCACATTGGCTATAAATGCATTCGTTTCATTAATCACTTTATACATTACATACCATGCATTTGTCAACAAATCATCTGTATAGTCACATTGCAGCCATCCACACATATCATTTGTATTTCCATTAGTTTGAGCCCATCCGAAACCACTATATCGTACAGGAACTTCTTGTCAATGCAAAATAACCATAGCATCCATATAATGCTGCACGCGCCTTTTCAGAAGTAGAAAACTGAATTTGTGTATTCAAAGTATATTGCGGATCTTCATCTAACCACGATTCACAAGAAGCCAACAATAAGCAGCTTGCCAATAATAATATATAGGTTAATTTTTTCATTTTCATAATCATTTATTGTAAATTAAAAAGTTACATTCAAGCCAAACACAAAAGAACGCATATTTGGAAAAGCATTCATATCAACACCCCGACGCAGACCATCAAATGCAAAGCTATTTACTTCCGGATCATATCCACTATAATTGGTAATAACAAATGCATTCTTCACTGAAGCAAAAATGCTGGTATTCTGGAACCCGATCTTAGTCATCCACGCTTTAGGCAAAATATAATTCAACGTAATATCTGAGCAACGCAAATAACTTCCATCTTCTATATAACGATCATAAACAACTCCTTTTACATTTGAAGTAGACGACGGATATAAATTAGAACGATTCTCCGGAGTCCATGCATTATAATAAGCATCTTTTCTCAAGTTTCCAGCCTGCCTGGAAGGAGTCTGTTCATAACGAATATTTGTATTTAGAATATCATTACCATAAACACCTGTAAAGGAAGCAGAAAGAGAGATATTCTTCCATTCCAGACGTGTTTGGAAACCGTAGGTGAAATCAGGATTCGGATCACCAATTACAGCCATATCATTAGCATCTACGACACCATCTTCATTCACATCCACACATTTAATATTACCAGCTGCCATATCATTTCCAACAGATGAAGTGTAATATTTTGTAGAACCATCCGACGAGATATATCCTACTTTGCCATCAACTACATCTTCTTCCTGAATAATTCCCTGTGTCTTATAACCGAAAAATAGTCCAGGAGCTTCACCTTCAATAAAAATATTTGCAGGTCCAAAATGATCGCCAATCGTCTTACCTAAATAGCCACGTACTCCTTTCAAAGAGCCTATATCGGAAACTTCCAAACCCAAATTTTCAATCGTAGTCTTATTGAAACCGATATTTCCGCCTACATTCCATTTCCACCCGTTACTACGAATGATATCAGCATTTAAACTAAACTCAAAACCTTTATTCAATAACGATCCTTCATTGATCATCACTGTTGCAAATCCACTGGAATATGGCAAAGCACGTTCAACCAACAAATCTTTTGTGTTTTTACGGTAATAGTCAAATGCACCATTCAGACGGCCATTAAAGAAACCAAAGTCAAGACCAGCATTCCACGAAGAAGTACGTTCCCACTTCAAGCCCTCATTTTGCAAACTTTTGATTTGCATAGACGTCAGTTTATTCCCATCTCCGTCAGCATAGTCCACCTTATTCTCATAAATAGATAACGACTGATATGGATCAATACCTTGATTGCCTGTCTCACCATAGCCCACACGTACCTTCAACTGACTTAACCAGTCGATGTTCTTCATATAAGCTTCCTGTTCCATACGCCATGCTAATGAAAAAGACGGGAAATATGCCCAACGATTACCTTTTTTAAATTTACTGGATCCGTCAGCACGCAATGAAGCAGTTAACAAGTACTTATCATAAGCTGATAAATTAACACGCCCTAAATATGAAAGCAGTTGATAATCTTTTTGTATAGGCTGTTTCACATCCACTTTTCCTGCATTAGACAATCCTTTTGTACGTAAGTCATAGATAGAAAAAGTATTACCTGAAACATTCTCTGTCAGAAAATGATATTCATCATAAGTGATACCCGCTGTTGCCGACAGACGAAAGTCCTTAGTCAAATCCATATTAAAGTTTAACAGGTTTTCCACCGTATAATTAGACTTATTGACATTACTGATTGCCAACAGACCTTTTACATTTTCTCCTGGAGGCAACTGAATCCCGTACCAACGTTTACGGTCATTTACTACAATATTTCCTCCTGCACGCAGACTATACGAGAAATATTTATTGATGTTCCAATTCAGATTCAAACTTCCGTTAAATGTTTTATCATTCGTAATATCATCGTAATCATTCACCCAACTAAAGACATTCATTTTTGATTCCAAAGCACCCGGATCATCATCAGGAACAATATAAGGAGCTGTATCAAGAACCGTACGAGCCAAAGATCCGGCAACGCCTCCGGTTGTATTGCCACCTGTCATCATGTCATTCTGCTTCAATGAACCGCTCAATATCAAATTTAAAGTTACTTTCTTAGATAATTCAGCAGTTAAATTAGCACGTAAGTCACCTTGTTTTATTCCTGTATTTTCTACAATACCATTAATATCTTTAAAATTACCGGAGATATAATATTTCATACCGGCAGTTCCTCCACTGACAGAAGCCGAGTAAATTTGTGAGAAAGCTGATGTATATGCCTCTTTTTGCCAGTTACGATAGGTAATGACCTTATATAATTCCGGATTATTCGGATCTGCCTGATAAGCGGATTCATTACCACTAAATACGTAACGCATTTCACCATTAGGTTGCAAATAATATCGCGGTTGGTCCAATTTAGAATTAGTGTAATCGGCATACTCTTCCAAATTTAACATATCGTGCAAGTTACGTGCATTAGCTATCGTAAAGTTTGCTGTAACATTTACTTTTGCCTTTCCGGCCTTTCCTTTTTTTGTTGTAATAAGAATTACACCATTAGCACCACGAGAACCATAAATCGCAGTAGCAGAAGCGTCTTTCAAGACGGTAATATCTTCAATATCATTAGGATTTATTGCACTCAACGGATCTTGAGCTATCTGGAAGTCACCACTTCCTACAGCTGACTCGGCAAATTCACCAGTAGATGCTTGCGGTACATTATCAATCACATATAATGGCTGATTATCTCCACGTAATGAATTAGCACCACGAATAGTAACAGAAGAAGCAGCCCCCGGAGTAGACATTGAGGCTGTTACATTTAAACCTGCAATCTTACCTTGTAATAGTCCATCAATAGACACAGCTTTTGAAGCATCATTCGCATCAGGACGAAGACTGGCAGTAGCACCTGTTAAATCGCTCTTTTTAGCTGTTCCATAACCGACAACGACTACTTCATCCAAATTTTGTGCATCCTCTTTTAATTGAACATTAATTTTAGCCTGATTTCCAACCACTATTTCTTGTTTGGAATAACCGATAAAAGTAAAGATCAACACTGATTTTGAGTTTGGAACGGAAATGGAGAATTTTCCATCAATGTTGGTAATTGTCCCATTAGTAGTACCTTTTACTTGTACATTGACACCAGGCATACTTTCATTTAGAGCATCCACTACCTGTCCGGTAATGGTCTTTCCTTGTCCCATAGATTGCGCAGCAAACGCAAACAAGGCGATGAAACATAGCAGAAAAACTTTTAATAGGTTCTTCATAGAAGTCATTTTTATAAATTATTAAATTTTAAAGATTAAAAAGCTCATTCCAGACTTTATTTGCTGAAATCCATACGCAAATATAGATGTGGTTACTAAATATGTATGTTCTATTTTTACTATAATTCTTCCATTTTTATCTAAAATCATCCATTTCATCGACAAATTGCGGTATTATAGACATTGTTGGACATCTTACGAATCAAAAAAAGAAAGCGGAAGTATTCATTCCTGAATATTCCCGCCTCTTTTATATTTTATCCTAATATAACTACAACAATTTTCCTACGAAGATATATTATAGGTTTTCTATATCAGAAGATTGAAGACCCGTGTATTTGATAATTGTATCAATGGATATTCCGTCCTCCCTCATCTTTCGAGCAATTTCAATTTGCTTCTTTTGCTCTCCTTTCTCCATCCCTTTCTCCATTCCTTCCTTTATTCCTTCTCTTATCCCTTCCTTTAGCCCTTCTTTCATCCCTTCTTCAGCCGCTTTTCTCCGCATCTCTTCGTTTTTACGCCGTTCATCCTCCTCTACGATTTGATTGACTCTATATCGATCTAATGCCTTATCATAAGCGATACGATTTTCTTCCGAAAGATCGGCAACTGCTACCAATCTCGCCAGATGTTCAAACACTTGTTCTTTCAAAGCATCCGGCATTCTATTCCAATTGCTCATATTCTTCAGTGCATAAATCAATTT
>ERZ791704.989-NODE-989-length-13149-cov-59.3419_pt1 | contig 13149 bp, 19 predicted proteins | sample MGYA00510045_ERZ791704 | MGnify/ENA primary metagenome ERZ791704 (study PRJEB30046, sample SAMN00715247) | human gut metagenome | study: EMG produced TPA metagenomics assembly of the A metagenome-wide association study of gut microbiota in type 2...
GAAACTTTTTTGTAATACTCTGAATAACAGATGTGTTACAAAGCATGTTTTTATAACGGAGGACACCGGAGGAAAAAGACACACACATTATAATATTCGCACGCGCGTATAAGGACGGAAAAAGGAAGGGACCCATACGAAAACAGCAGACGGAAAACAAGAAAAGACGGAAAAACGGAAGGCAAACTTGCAAACTTGCAAAACTTGCAGCATCTCCACACACACTAAAAAACAAAACTACCATTTAAGACAAGAACGAAATCAAAGACAATAAATAAGTAAATTCTATAATTCTCTTTATACAAAAAGACAGACCTGTTTTATTCCTCCATTTACAAATAAAAAACTATCCACCTATCAGATGATCCATTAAAAAGACGTATCTTTGCAACATGAAGTTACGAAAAGAGTGTAATTTATTGGAAATGAGCGTAGGTTAATTGCTCATGATAGTAATAGGTTACGAATTAGTTAGTTATCTACTGCATTATCCTTCTGCGCGTTGCGTAACCTTCAAAGAACTCTTCGTATGCAAAAATAGAAATTAAACGGGAGATTTAGAAATAAATCTCCTGATTTTTTATCCTCACATATAAGTTTTTCCGTAAAAGCGGTTTTGTCCGTCGGCACACCATCGCCCAAAAAGATTTTGGACGAACGTATGCCGACTACCGCATAAGCGGAGAAAAGGGCTTTGCCTCACGCCTAAACAGAAGTTTAGACTGATGATGCAAGGCCCATTTCTTTTGCGCTTATGCCAGAGAGGTGCTTTTACGGATTTCTGACGATTTCTCTTTTTCGCTGTCCATTTGAGCCGGAAGCGGAAAGCCGTGCATGACCGCCCGCTCCATAAATGGAACAAGCCGTCACCCACGGCAGGCAAACCTGAAAGAATGATTTTATATATCCGACCGGACACGTCCTGCCGGATATATAAAACCATACTTTCCACACGGTGGTTTGCCCGGTTTCACGCTTCCGGCTATCTCCCTTTTTCTTTTGTGGACTTCTTTTTACGGATTTCTCTTTTGAAGTTTTCCTGTCCAATCTGCCTCTACTTCCGTTTACCTCCATTTCCGCGCCTTTCAGTGAGCCGCATCAGGCAGTCATTTCCGTTCTGGGCGCAAAGGTAATTCCGGGATTGGACGGGAAAGCAAGGTCAAGCCTCCTGTTTTCGGTAAAAATCTCCAGCCCTGCGGGTAGTATTTTGACCGAAAAACCTTGCATTCCCTAATCCCTACCTTTTCAAGCACCCGAAACGAAAACGACCGATGCGACAGAAAGACGCATTAAAAAAAATGTCGGATAAACGAGAGGCAGATAAGATAGTTTGAAACTCAACTCCCTCAGCTCTTGAATCCGCATTAAAAACAAAAAATCAAAACAGCGAAGATATGACGGCAACGGCAAATTTCAGACAAGTGGCGCAATACATAGGACTTGCGATATGCGGTTTAATCGTGCGCACCGCCTTCGGGATATTGGGCATCCTTTGGGGCATCATCACGGAGATAGTAAACGGAGTGTTCCGAGTGGCGATAGGCGTAATCGTGGCTATCCTCTCAACCATCGCCTTCTTCGGCTTCATCCTTTGGTTATTCACCCTTTAACCCCTACCGACATGGCAAAGAGAAGCAGCAAAACGGCAGCGCAGCAGTGCAGATACTACGAGGTGGACAACATCTTCGTGTACATGGTGGAAACGTACACCAACGGCAACATATCCGTGTTCCGTGAACTCTACCGAGAACTGAACAAGGACGCACGGAGGGACTTTACAGACTTCCTTTTGAGCGAGGTGGAGCCGACCTATTGGAGAGAGATACTGAAACAGACCATATAAAACGACAGCGATATGAGAACGATAACAAGGACATACGACCTTTTCCAATTAGCCGAACTCTCCGTAGCAGCGAGAGAAACCGCATACAACGAATGGCTGCGCACCTTTGAATACGGATGGGACAGTGACAACCGCAACACGCTGGAAGCATTTGAAAGTGTGTTCAAGGTCAAAGTGAACGATTGGAGTTACGACACGTGCCGTTATTCCTACCGCTTCACCTCACGTTACAGCGGAGAGGAAGAGGAACTCTGCGGCATACGGCTTCTGAAATACATCGTCAATAACTATTGGCATACCCTATTCAAGCCGAGAACCTACTACCTAAAAGGCAATTACAAGAAAAGGCGCAAAAGCCGTGTATTCACGGATAATTGTTGCGTACTGACAGGCTATTGCGCAGACGAGGACATCCTGCGACCCATCTACGACTTTCTGAAAGCCCCCGATACCCGAACCACTCTGTACGACCTTATGGACAAGTGCCTTGACAGCTTCTTCAAGTCGTGCCGTGACGATATGGAATTTCAGTGCAGCGAGGAGAGTTTCGAGGAGAGTTGCGCAGCCAACGACTACGAGTTTTTGGAAAACGGAAAGATGTATAACTGATAAAACGACAGCAATATGAAAGGAACAGACCATTTCAAGAGAACGATACAGATGTATTTGGAACAGCGGGCAGCGGAAGATGCGCTCTTTGCCAAGAACTACCGCAACCCAGCCAAGATCATAGACGATTGCGTGACCTACATTCTGAACTATGTGAAGAAAAGCGGTTGCAACGGCTTCACGGACGGAGAGATATACGGACAAGCTGTCCACTACTATGACGAGAACGAGATAGAGGTGGGCGAACCTATACAATGTAAGGTAGCCGTGAACCATGTGGTGGAACTCACAGCGGAGGAAAAGGCGGAAGCACGGCAGAACGCTATCCGACAATACCAAGATGAGGAACTCCGCAAGTTGCAGAACCGCAACAAGCCGACAGCGAAGAAAGAAACCAAAGTTGAACCATCACTATTTGACTTCTGATTATGAAACCGAGAACACGCATACAGCAGGAAGTCGCACGTTTGAGCAAGCGACTACCGGGATTGACCGAAGAACAAAGGGCATACGCTTTCCGCCATTGCTTCAAGCATTACGCAGTCAAAAGGGCAGACGGCACGAACATCTGCAGCGAGTGCGGACATTCGTGGAAAAGCGACCACAACCTTGCGGATACCATTTGCGGATGCACCTGCCCCCGTTGCGGCATGGAGTTGGAAACATTACGCACCCGAAAGAGTGTTTTCAGAGATATGGAGTATTTCTCCATCGTCACCACCTGCAAGCAATACCAAGTGATACGCTTCTTTTCCGTCAAGTCACGATACAAGGCAGGGCAGCCAGCCGAATATTCCATCTTTGAAGTGGTGCAGAGGTGGATTGCCCCCGACGGCAGGACAACGACCGTTGCCCGATTGCGTGGCATGTCCTTGTTCTATTACGACCTATGGAATGAATACAGCGACATGGAGGTACGCAAGAACGGAGAATTTCGGGCATACGACATAAATCCGGTATGCACCTACCCCCGACAGCGTTTCATACCCGAAGTGAAACGCAACGGCTTCAAGGGTGATTATCACAACATCCTGCCTTACGACCTTTTCAAAGCCATACTTTCCGACTGCCGAGCCGAAACGCTGTTGAAAGCAGGGCAATATCCCATGTTGCGTTACTATATATACCACTCTTTCAATATCGTAGAGTATTGGGCATCCTTGAAGATATGTATCCGAAATGGCTACACCATTGCCAACGGCTCTATGTGGCGTGACACGATAGACCTCCTGCGTCATTTCGGCAAGGACACGAACAGCCCGAAGTACGTTTGCCCTGCCGACCTCAAAGCCGAACACGACAAGTTGGTGGCGAAGCGTAACCGACAAAGGGAACGTGAACGGACGGAACAGCAACGCATAAAAGCGATTGAAGACGAAAAACAATATCTGAAATCTAAAGGCATATTCTTCGGACTTGTGTTCTCCGACAGCCTTATTTGCGTCAAGGTCATAGAGAGCGTGGAAGAAATGATAGAGGAAGGACGTATGATGCACCATTGCGTGGGTGACTACCACAATCGGGAAAATTCCCTTATCCTTTCAGCGACCATTGACGGCAGACGCATAGAAACGATAGAGGTATCACTGAAAACTTTGGAGGTGGTGCAGTGCCGTGGCTTATGCAACGAGAACACCGAATACCACGACCGCATTGTAAACCTTGTGAACAGCAACGTGAACCTTATCCGCCAACGGATGGAAGCGGCATAGTATAAACCTATAATACCCAATAGTATGGAAGTAAGAATTGAAAGCATGATTTGTCTGTGGGACGATAAAATCCCCACAATGTTCCTTGAATTTGTAAACCTCCTCACTCTGGCAACGAGTGAGGAGCAGTTAAGACGAAGCGTCAAGGACTTTGCCGAGAAGCACGAACTTGACAGGTTCTTCCTTTACGGCTTCGGCTCACACCATTTCTACCTGCACCAACGCTACACGAGCGACCCCGAAATGGTGATGCGTAACCGAGTTTTGTCAGTACATTTTTAACAACTCTAAAATCAACGATTATGGCAACACGAATGACCATCAACGGAGTAAGCACCTGCACGGAAGCAGGTACGGAGAAATACGAAAAATTCCAAATGGGTATCGGCAGACGAAAACGGACACTTGTGCAGTACGACTACCGCCACCCCGCAGACGGAGAATTGTTCTCTTGTGTCAAACCCACATTGGACGAGTGCCGAGCCGCACGGGACAAGTGGCTCACGGCAAAGGAAGAAAAGGAGGACAGACGATGAACGCAGCCTACCAAACGCTGATAGTGAAGTTCAGCGAGCCAATCAAAGTATTGGATGGCATCTTTGACGATGCCGAAGCGTGGGGAGTTGATACCCTAAAAGGGTGGATAGACGAGCTATGAGAGCAGCAGGTTCACCGCCATTGACAGCCATACGGCAGTCATCACAAGCGAGTACAATATGGAGTGCCTAATGGAATGGTTGAAACGAAACACACCCATTGCCGAGATAACAGAATGTTAAACAAGTTGGCGGTGTATGCACCGCCAACCTAAAACCAAGAAAAGCATGATAGCAAAGACAATTTTGGAGCAGATAGGCGGCAGACGCTTTGCCGCCATGACTGGAAGCAAGGACTTCATAGACATGGGCAACGGCTTGCGCATGAGCCTTGCGAGGAACAAGACAAGTGCCAACCGCCTTGACATCATCTATGACGGAGGGGCAGACCTCTACAATATGCGTTTCTACCGCAAGACGTTCAGCAAAAAGACATTCGAGTGCAAGACAAAGGACATCGAAACGCACGAAGGGATATATTGCGATATGCTGGAAGAAATGTTCACGATGGTAACGGGGCTTTACACCCGATTTTGAGGGGTGGGCGGCAAAAGCCGCCTACTTTCTTTCGTGAGCATGATGGCGAAAAAGAAAGTAGGCAAAGAAACCTTTGTCCCAATCTACGATAATATTCACAAAAACAAGTTTTAATCATGGAAGCAATCAGACAGAATGGAAAAATCATCTTGCACAGCGATGACGGAACAGGCATGAAGATGATTTTCAAAAACCTGACGGGAAAGAATTTTCAAGGTCGGGAGTATGCGGAGTATATCCGTCATATCGCAATCGGAAGCATGGGATTTTCACCCGGCATCATCGAACATTGCAGGGACGGTGAGGTAATCGACATGGGAACAATACCGAATGTATGAAATGAAAGCGGAAAATCCGATGAAGCTACCGGCTTCATCGGATTTTCTTTTGTCAGGCACTTGCCATATCACGGGACATACAGCAACGCAAATTCCGCCTTCCTCCGTTTGAGCAGCATGGCGTGCCGTTTCCCCTTGTAGTTGCAGAAAGCAATATACTCCCGATAAATGTTCCTGTCGCCCGCTTCCAATTTTCGGATCAGCGTGCTTTTGGGGTATCCGTTGCCGCCCAAAAGTTTCGCCGGACCGACATTGAAAGCCAGCGTGCCAAGCAAAATCGAATCCGCCCCGAACCTGCGGAACATGGCGATAAACTTCCGTAGGTCTTTGCGCAGGAGCGCGTCCGCCTGCGGCTTCGTCATGGTGCGTGCAGAATACCTTTCGCCTTTTTGTAAACGATGCCCCCAGCCCAAGTAGGGATAGCAGCTTTGGTCATGCCAGCCTTCAAAATAGCGGGTGCATAGAAAAGCCCGCTCCATGAGTGGCAGGCGGTAGATTGCCGCCTGCCTGTCCGTTCCCTCTTGGCGGCTGATCTGTGCGGACACGGAACAGACCGCCATAAGCGAACAGAGCATCATCATGAATACACGCATCATCTTGACAAGGGTTTGATGTCATCGACACGGATAACGGTCCGGTCGTCCTTCACGTTCCGATTATTGAAATCAAATTCCAATTCGTAGGAGTTGTTGAAATTATCTTCCACCACCACGATGAAGTTGTGCGCCTCGTCGCCCTCTGCCGTGTAGTACAGCCGGAACTTCTCGTTTTCGAGCAGGTAGCGGTCGTTGGGCAGAAACGTAATGCCGTTGTCCATTTTCAATGTGCCTTCTCCCTCAAACTGGAAATACCGGATGGTATAGAGGGTGTTGGCGAAGTCGCCCGTCTTTTTCAGTTCACAGCGGATTTCCACTGTCTGCCCCTTCGTCACCTTGTTCGGTACGGGCATGGTTTCCACCGTGAAGGGATAGGATTGCTGGATGTCCATGTCGTCGTCACACGATACGAGCGTGAGCGACACGGCGGCGAACAGGCAGAGAGCCAACGCCTTGAAGATGGATTTTCTTCGGTTCTTGTTGTTCAGTGTGTTCATTTCAATTTGATTTTTAAGTTATTGTTCATTTCTTTTTTCGTTGTCAGTTGCAGATACTCGTTCAAGTCCTTGCAACCGTCATAGAGAGCTGAACGGTCACAGACACGTCCGCCGTGGCGTTTGCCAAGAACGTCAAGCGTCCTCCGTCCGGCTTCGTCACGGTCGAGGAAACAGTTGATGCGTCCGTAAGCGTCCAGATGCTTCATCGCCTTTTCCACGTTGGAAACGGAGTTCAGCACAAGGCAGTCGCCCGTTTCCAATCCGAGCGTGGCAGCGGAAAGAAAGTCCATGAATCCCTCAAACATGCTGCACACGTCAGCGGTGGTATTCTCCGTCTTTACCGATGACACATCTTTGGGCGGCACGCACCCTTTGAAGAAACGGCTGCGGATCTCAAAGCCGCCCGCCACGTTCGGGAAGCCTACGGCGAAATACCGCTTGCCACGCACTCCGTAATTCAGGCGGCTGCAATACCGGGCTGCAATGCCGTAAGGGATGCCCCGTTCCGCCAGATAGTCCGTCAGTGGGGAGCGGAGCAGCGGGACGGCTTCCACTCCCTCGAAGACCGGTTCGGACGGCTTCGGCAGGAACTGCGGCTTGTCCATCGCGGCAAAGGGCATGCGGGCGGTTTCCGCTATGAATTTCACTTGTTCCATGAAGTTGCCGTTTCCGACAAACTCCCCGGCAAGCGTGAAGATGTCGCCGCCCTTGCCCAAGCCGAAGTCGTACCATAGCTGTTTTGCCACGTTCACACGGAAAGAGGGCGTGCGTTCGCCCCTGTACGGGGCGATATACCACAGCTCGTTGCCGCTTCTTCTGACAGGCTCATGTCCCAACCGTGCGAGGAAGTCCGCAAGGGGTATCTGCCTCATGGCGTCTATTTCCGTCCGTTCCATGCGGCACGTCAGTTAATGACGAACTTTAGACCGATTCCCCATTGGCAGTGGAACTTCCGGGTATCGCCACCCCACATGCACCGTTCCCGAAGATTGGCGAGCAGGGCGATACGGTCAGCCACGTAGAACTCCACGTCGAGCGTCAGCGCACCGCCGTAGATGAAGGCGTCACGGTCATGGAGCGTGGAGCCGTCAGGCAGCACCTTTTCGCCCCAATTCACCGATTCATACCCGGCAAGAGCCGAAGCACCCGCATAGACGAAGACGATTTTACGCGCGTCGGACAGTATCTTAAAGTAGTAGCCGCCCTCTGCCGTGAACTGTGCCACGGGTATCTTTGCGTCCTTGTACGGGTTGTTCTTCAGCAGGTACTCGCCGCCGAACACCCATTTGTTCCCTTTCTTCGTGTAGGTGGAGAGAGCCGCCCCGAAGCTGTACCCGCCGTCGTTGCCGCCGGGATTGAAGCCGTCCGCCATGTTTGCCCTGACCTCGATGCCCTGCATCTTCGGCAGGCATCGCTGGGCGTTCGCCTGCCCCGTGAACAGGGCAAGCGACGCGATAATCATAAAAAGGTACTTCTTCATAGTCAGCGCACCTGAAGTTCGTTGATGGTATTTGCGCGTACCAAGTCCTCGTTCTCAATCACGAAGGACTGGTGGCGACCGCCGTTCTTCTCGTTCAGCTCCACCACTAGGCACTTGCCGTCAGGTATGGTGAACTTTGCCATCGTGAAGACCGTGCGCTCGCTCTTCCTGCCTGGCACGAGCGTGGCGTAGTTCTGCGCGCGGAGCGGCAGGATGATCTGCTCCTGCACGGCGGTACGCTTCGCTACCTTCTTGTCCACGATTTTCCACGTTATGTAGTCCACGTCGAAAGGAATGTTGCTCCGGTTCTTTATCTCCGTGTGGAAATACAGAAGCCCGTTGTGCGTGTAGATGCCTTTCAGCAGGTACTGGATGCCGAAACGCTTGCAGCCGATGTGCTTCACCTCGCGCTTGTTCTGCCTGTGGATGGACTTCATGATAAGGCGCACCAGCATCGGGCTTTCGCTGCCCAGCTCCTTCAGATAGATTTCCTGCGCGTTGTTAGGACGGTTCACCGCCGAGCCGTCATGGATGAAATCGCACATCTCCACGTTGAGCAACAGCGGTTCGGCTGCGTACTTCACGTTGAAGGTGTAAAAATTTCCGTCTTCCGTGATTACGGACATATTGGTTTCGTTCGGGAAGTCCCTCACGGTAGCCTTCACGCGGATGACGTTCTCGGCTCCGTCGGCTTTGCCCGCAATCAGGTCGGGCGAGCCTAAATCGACATAGCGCACTTCCGAGGGGAAAATGACGTGGACGGTCTTGTCGTAGGTCACTTCCAAGCCGTGCGGGGGGACCATGCGGTCGAAGCCCAGCTTTCTTGTCAGACCGTGGTACAGGTCGCCGTCCGCCTCCTTCTGCGGATAGACCTCCTTTGTCAAGGTCGGCTGTTCTGTCGTCGGCTGTTCTACACTTCCGTTGTCCGTTCCAACGGTTACGTTCTCCTGCGCGTTGGCAGTTACGATGCCCATAGCGAGGGCAAACATGATGATTACTTTTCTCATTTTACTTTGGATTTTAGTGGTAAATTAAACATTGGTTGTTGTTACTTTTTCTGTATTCTGTTTTCAGTCTTTCTCCTGATAGAGCATGACCCTGTACCCGGCTTTCAGATGCACTTTCACCGTGCGCATCTTCTTGGCGATATACTGGCTCGTGCCTTGTATCAGCCCCTTGCCCAAGTCGGAGGCGAGCTGTGCCCCTGCATTGGTGGAGATATTGATGCTGCTGCCCAGCGAGCCGCCCATGTTGGCGGCAACCTCCCTGACAGCGTTCATTTCCATCGAGTTGGGGATGAAGATGCCGGGCTGCCCGTCCGTGTCATACACCGCCAGTTCCACCGGGATGATCGTACCTGCGTACTCCAGCGAAGTAATTTCAATATCAAGCCGTTCGCCCTGAATCTTTGCCGTGCCGACCACCACCGCGTTACGAGGGATGATTTTGTCCGCCACTGCCATCGGCTCCAACAGGCGGAGTTTGACAGCCTGCCCGTCGGTCACGCTTTGCCCCCCATAAACGCACGCCGGTATGGTGTTCCTGTCCGATACGGTCGTGATACCCACCGCCGTATTGAAACTGCGGTTGCGCTCCTGCGAGAAGGAGGCGACAAATTCAGCGTTGCTCATCGGCTGTGAGAGCGAGGACACCACCTGATGCACTACCTGCCTGACGGGTTTCGCCGTGTTCTTTCCGGCTTTCTGCACGGGGTAAGGCTCAGCCGCCTGCACCGGTTCCGGCTTGCCGCCGTTCTGACCGCCCATGTATTTCGCCGCCAGCTCATAGGACTTTTCCATAAGTGCCACTTGGTCATCCATAGCGGACGCCTTGCCTTTCTCGCTTTCCAGTTCCGATTCCAGCGAGGCGATGCGCTCCAGCAGTTCGTCCATTTCTGCATTGTCGTTCTTCGGCTGCTCATAGAAGTTGCCGAGCGTGGCATTGAGGTCGCGGTAGGCGGCTGCGGAGGACTGGATGGTCTTCGGGGCAGGGTTCACCGCCTCTTGCGTGCCGCCGGGATTGGCAAGGTCGAAGTCGCCACCGTCCGTTTCCGCCACCTCGCTGTCGAACATATCGCCCAGTTCCTGCATGGCGCGGCTGCGGTCCGCCTGCCGTTCCTCCATCGCCCCTTGCTCGTAGGCTTTCGCCTTGTCGCCTATGATCTGGCGGTTCGCCTTGTCCGCGTCGGGCATTTCGATGTTGTAACCTCCCGTTCCCGGTTGTTGTTCCTTGTCGGAAGACGGGGCGAATATCAGCCACATCGCCCCGAGGAATACCAGCACCATAGCGGGCAGCACTATCATCTTCTGACGTTTCAGCCGTTGGGCTTCGGTCAGCGGCTTGCGCTCCTTCTTGGGTTTCCCGTTGTCGGGAGCCGCCTTGTTCTCGTTTTTAGGTTCATTCTTCGTCTGTTCCATACATATTATTATAATAAGGTGTAAAATTGTCGCCCACTTCAGGCTTCAAGGACAGTTCCACCTGTCCGGCATGGTCTGTTACTATCCGGCTGCCGTCATTCCTGCCGATGTCATAGACGGCTTTTCCGAAGGTGTAGAGGGCAAGCACCGCGAAGGCGGCGAGCATCGCCAGCACGATGCGTTTGCGTGTCTTCGGGGGCAAACCGTCCAGATAGCCTTTGAGCCTTGCCACCAGCATTTTCTTTTTGTCGTGGAGCTTCCGGTACGCGCCCCACATTGTCCTTTTGATACTCTTCATTCCTTGTTACCTTTTGATTGTCTGTAAATCCTTGTTCTCGATGATGGTGAACCCCTCGATGGTGAAGCCGTTGGGGTTGTCGTCCGAACGGGACGAGTTCAGGAGGCGGCACGTTGTCACGAGGCTGCGCTCGGTGACGTTGCTCTGCCGGATGATTTTCTGCGTGGCGTAGGTAGTCGCGCGGTACGGATAGCCGTTGAAGTCGCACACCACGCTGTCCACCTTCAGCACCTGGTTGATGTTCCCGGCGATGATGCGGTTGTAGTACCCCTTCTCGGCGAAGTCCGAATAGTAGTTGTACACGCTCTTGTCCGCCAACAGCAGGGCACGCTTCACGTTGTGTTCTATCGCGCTCTTTTCGGGCGAGAGCGTGAAAAACAGTTCGTGGAAGCGGCGCACATGCTCCCTCGCTTCCGCCGGACGGTTCTGCGACAGGTCCTGCGAGAGTGCCAACATCAGCGACTTGCCGTTGTCCAGCACATAGATCTTCTCACGTTGCCGCTCCGCGAAGCGGTAGGAACTCCACACGCTCCATACCGTTATCACGGCGCACAACGAGAGGAAGACGATACCGAACAGGCGTATCTGCCTGAACGATGATTCGATGTTTTTGAGTGACTTGAATTCCATTGTTGTTTATTCGTTTTTAATTGTCAGTTGATTATTTCAGCAGCTTGCCGATGCGTCCCACGGCGTTGCCTGCGGTGGCGCCCGCCACGCTGCCCGCCATTCCTCCGGCGCGTCCCGCCATCTGGTTCACGTTGCGCCCGTAGCTGCCCATGCCCCCGGCTTGGATGATCCAGCCCGCCACGGTGGGTATCGTGAAGTAGCCGATGATGCCGATTATCATGAACACGATGTACACCCCGTCGCTCGAATCCAGAGAGAAGTTGGGGTCGGTCTGCATCCGCTCGATGTCGCTTTGCAGCATCAGCACTTGGATTTTCGCCAGTATCGTGCTGAATATGTCCGACACGGGAAGCCACAGATAGACCTGTATGTAGCGGCAGAACCACTGCGTGAGCGTGCTTTGGAAGCCGTCCCACACCGAGATGGCGAAGGCTACCGGACCGAGTATCGCCAGCACCACGAGGAAGAAGGTGCGGATGGTGTCTATCACGAGGGCGGCGGCTTGGAACATCAGTTCCAGTATCTCGCGGAAGAAGTCGCGGATGCCTTTCTTTATTTCGTACATCTTCCGGTCGAGGTACATTTTCGCCATCGTCACCATGTCGGCGGGCGACCAGCCCAGTTCCTCCAGCTGCTTGTCGTACTCCTCGTTTGACACGAGGTAGGCGGTTTCGGGGTTGCGCACCATCGCCTCGTATTCCAGCCTGTCCTTCTGCTCACGGTACCGGTTCATGTCCAGCGTCTGCGTTTCCAGCAGTTTCGCCGTACCCTGCACCACGGGCGAGAGGACGCTGTTCACCATGCCAAGCACCACCGTGGGGAAGAACATGATACACAGACCGATGGCGAACGGTCGGAGCATGGGGAACACGTCTATCGGTTCGGCTCTCGCCAGTGATTGCCATACACGATATGCCACGTAGAACAGCGCGCCCAGCCCGGCTATGCCTTTCGCCACGCCCGCCATGTCACCGCACAGGGGCATCATCTGCCCGTAGAGCGAGCGCAGGATCTGATGAAGGTTGTCGAACTCCATAGGCTACCAGTATCTTTCGTTCATGTTCCCGTACAGCCCCATGATGCGGTCGAGGTCGTTCCTCTTCTTTGCCCGCAGGTAGCTCACGCCGATGTTCTTGTTGGTGTAGTAGCTCACGAGGTTGCGGTAACGCTTCATCTTGGAATGGCAGCGTTCCACCACGTCCATACGCTCCTTGTCGGTCATGGAGAGCGTGGTGATGTTCACCACATTTTTCAACTCCGTCAGCACGTCGTTACTCTCCTCCAAGAGCTTCGTGTAGCCGAAGGCGATGGCTCCCAGCTCCTCCACCGTGAAGCTGTCGTCGCGCAGCATCTTCTGGAAGCTGGTGACGTAGATGTCGGTGATGTCACCTACCATAAGGATGGTCTGCTGAACCTTTCGGGCGTCTTTCACCAGATTGTTCACGGATTTAAGCGCGTCGTAATACTTCTTGCCCTGCTCATAGATTTTCACCGTTTCCTGAAAGTTCTTCACCATATTCTGGGCGGTGGTCGAGGTATGCACCACGTTCTTCGAGGTGTTCACGATGCTCTGCGCGATGTTGGACGGGTCTATCA
>ERZ791704.999-NODE-999-length-13005-cov-2.51452_pt1 | contig 13005 bp, 7 predicted proteins | sample MGYA00510045_ERZ791704 | MGnify/ENA primary metagenome ERZ791704 (study PRJEB30046, sample SAMN00715247) | human gut metagenome | study: EMG produced TPA metagenomics assembly of the A metagenome-wide association study of gut microbiota in type 2...
CAGCCGGTAAAGTGGTGGTCAATATCACTTTTATATGATTGGCTTTTGCCAGTTCCACCATCGAAACAATATTGCCAAAAGTGCGGTCTTCATGATATGCTCCTGTGTTCTCGGCAATATCATTTGTGGCTGCATTGATTACTACCAGTGCAGGAGATAAGTTGATGACATCTTCCCTGAAACGTACCAGGAACTGGTAAGAAGTCTGTCCGCCGATGCCCCGGCTGATGTAACCGTTGGATTTAAAGAAATCAGGATGAGTGTTTACCCATCCTTCTGTGATGGAATTGCCCATAAAGACCACTCTCTTTTCGTTTTTGTCCGGTTTCGGAAGTTCGGCGTTTTGTTGTGCATAACGTTGCAGGTTAGCCCAGTCTTTTTCTTGGGCATTTATTCCTATCAATGATGCTCCGAGGCAGAAGACAGCCATCAGCATCCAGCGGTGTATGATTTGCTTTTTCATTTTTGTAATATGTCATATCACCACAGAGTGACACAGAGTTTCACAGAGAAACTTTTTTCATAAATATTCCATTAACAAGAGATGAAGACTCTGTGTGTTCTATGATGAACTTGATTTATATTCTATTTCATTTTAATTGTTCCGGCCCATCCCCCGTTGCGTACCATTTTCAATGTCATGCGGGTTTGATTGTTCACGGTAGACTCCTTTTTCTTGTAATCCATTGCTTGACGGTCAGCGTTAATGCCATCTTCAAATGAGGTTAATGTGAATGATTGTCCTGCCGGAATGAATCCAAGGTCGATCTCGATGTTTTGTGGTTGATTGCCGGTGATACCTCCGATGAACCACTGTTCTCCTTTTCGTTTGGCTACGACGACTGCTTCACCTACTTTGGCATAGAGGACCTTGGTTTCATCCCAGGTGACGGGAACACTTGTGATAAATTCGGTACAGGGAAGTTCTCTGTAATAGTAAACCGGGTTGTCGGCTAACATTTGCAGACCACTTTCGAAGATGATGAAAAGAGCCATTTGGAAAGCACGTGTTCCTGAGCCCATGGCATTGGCCCGGGTGGAACGGTTGTCTTCCGGCTGTGCAGAGATCATTGAACCCGGAGTGAAATCCATCGGTCCCACGGCATTACGCATAAAGGGCAGATAAATGCTGTTTTCAGGTTTGCAATTACCACCTTGTTCCATGCCCAATACGCCTTCATAGGAAAGCACATTCGGATATTTGCGTTCAAGTCCGGCTGGTTTAAAAGCACCATGAAAATCTACAAACAGTTTATGCTTGGCGGCTTCTTTGGCTACACGTTCATAATAGTTTACCATCCACTGGTCACTGCGGTCCATGAAGTCGATCTTCACTCCTGCGATGCCCCAATCGGCAAATGTTTTAAAGAGGTCGAAATGATTCTCGACAGTCAGCCATGGCAGCCAAAGTACGATTTTTACGTTGCGGTCCTTTCCGTATTTTATCAGTTCGGTAAGATTGATGGTGGGATTGGGGGTAAACGGATCACGTGTGTTTTTCGCCCATCCTTCGTCCATGATGATATAAGGAATACCGAACTTGGATGCGAAGTCAATGTAGTACTTATAGGAATCCATATTGAAACCCGAACGGAAATCTACCCCATAGAGGCGTGCGTCGTGCCACCATTCCCAACTCACTTGTCCCGGTTTGATCCAACTGTAGTTTTCAAGAACACAAGGGGCAGACAGGTTATACACCATTTCGTTTTCAATCAGTTCTTTGTCTTCTTTCGAAATCACCATCATGCGCCAGGGGAATGAACGTTTGCCGTCCGTCTTGGCAATGTAATCGGCTTCTTCGGTAATCTTGAGGCTACGGTCACCGTCTTCTCCGAAGGCTAAAGGTGCTTTGGGAAAAATAGACTGCATTCCGTTCTTACCGGTACTTTTAAGGAACATACAGGGATAATCGGATAAGTCGGCTTCAGATATCAGTATTTTATATGCTTTATCCGTTTCTATCAATACAGGCAGGTAACTCATGCGGTCGGTAGCAGCATACTTTTCGGTATCTACATGAGTATATGGGCATTCGTATGAGGTTTTAAAGCCATCCGGTTGGGAGAGATGAGCTTTATAATTGGTTGGAAAGTTAATTGCGAAGTCTTCCCCCATTACGATGTTATCTCCTTTTTTATCTGTCACAAAACGGTAAGCGATACCATTGTCGAATACGCGGAATTCAACGGCATAATTTCCGCTGAAATTCATTCTCAGGGTATTACAGTGATTTCTTACGATCGCATTCTTGAAAGGTATTTCACGTTTTACACTTTCGTCAATGGTTCCACGTTTGGTGCTCCGTAAGTGGGGATTCGTACCTAACGTCTCATTCTGCAGTTGCAGGTTGAGATAGCAATCTTTTAATAACTGGTCATTATCATAGGACACCGAATAATAAATCCGGTCCTTGATGTCTACCGATACTTTAATGGCTCCGTTGGGAGACATTACGTCAATCACTTTAGCGTACACGCTACTTCCGCTTATTACCGCCAATGCGAGTAATAGGGACATCATTTTTCTTTTCATAACATGTGTTTTATTATTGTATGTGCTCTGTTTACATCTTCTGCATGAAGATATAGACGCTTCGAATGTACTAATTATCTTTGTTTCAAGCAAAAGCTATTCGATATATTTTTATGCAGAACTGTCATAGCAGACATTTCCGGGTAAATCCGGAATAAATATGCACACGTATGTGATTATGAAAAGAATTCTTTCCCTCTATTTTTCATTTCTTTGTATTTGTCTATGACGTGTTTACGGCTCTTGATAATCTGCCAACGGTATACCCAGCAAGTGGTCAGAAAATAGAAGCCGGTCTGTATCCATAACGCTTTGTATTCAAATGGAATCTCACTCAGTGTTGCTCCCATGTTGTTGATTCTCACAAATCCGTTGATACCGAAAGTTGATGGAAATATGTAAGAGAAGTATTTCCAGAATGGAGGTATGGCAGCTCCCGGCCAGGAAATACCTGAGATGAATAATAGAGGCACAGAGGTGAATACGAATATCAGCATGCATGTCTCCCGGTTACGGATAGCGATAGATGCAGTCATGGCAAAAAAGATGCAGGCCATCAGATAGGGGAGTATGAACAGGGCCAGTGTGCCGGGTTGTCCTATCTGGTTGAGGCTGAACATACGGGGGACGGCGCATAGTACATAGACAGATACCAAGGCATATACCATGAAATAACTTAATCCTTTACCCAATACAATGCGCAAAGTACCGTTATAATGGCGGTTAATGGGTACCAAATCTTTAAAGCGGTTGTTCTCGCGTGCCGTGCCGGCCGAAAGTCCGATACCCAATAACAAGGTTTGCTGAATGATCAGGATCAACACAGCGGGTATCAGGAAAGCGGCAAAGCCATTGGTCGGATTGAACATCGCTACGTCTTCATATTCGATAGGATAGGCCGTGATTTCGTCCTGCCGGTCGGTCGTATTGCCCGAGCGGGCTATTTTGATATCTTCGTTCATATCCAAAGACACGGCAGTATTGGCCAAAAGCATACTTTTATAGTACAGCAGTCCACTCATATCACAGTAGATGCTGACTTGTGTCTGTTTGCCCTGAGCTATGTCCGAACTGAAATCTTTCGGAATATAAATGATGCCATATGCCAGCCGGTCTTTGAGCATTTGTTTGGCTTCTTCCATATCGGCACAATAAGCCACAATCTGTATATCGGGGGTGGCATCTACTTTACGCAGATATTCGCGGCTGAGTGATGAACGCGAGTCATCTACTACCACGGCAGGCACTTCACGAACCACTTCGTTGGTATAAATAAAACTGTAGATCAATGGATATACCAATGGAACGAGTACGAAAAAGATCAATACCCCCTGGTCGCGGAATGTAGTACGAAATTCCCGCTTCCAGATATAAAACAGGTCATTGATGCCTTGTGTTATCTTATCTTTTAAACTTATATCTTTCATTAGGGCACGTATTTATAATATATCAAAGCTTCCTTCAACCGATGTACCACGAAGAACGGAAGTAACATGAAAATCAGTAATGCCATATAGTTTGACCAGGAATAAGCCATGCTGTATCCGTTGAGTGCCTGGTCTACATAGATCAGGAAATAGTGGCGCAATGGGAACAGGTTACTGAGTGCCTGCAATACCGGATTCATGGCCATCACCGGAAAAGAGAAGCCTGAAATGGAGAAAGAAATGACTCCCCATAACGAAGCGAAGCTCAGACCGAGGCGAAGGGTAGGCAGTGTGCCTATCATCAGGATACCGCAACATTGCGATGCCAATACCAGGCAGAGGGTTGCCAATAGCATCGGAAGAATTCCGCTGTTACATGGGAAGTGCAGATATCCATACAGATAGACATTGTAAAATATACCCATGATAAAGAATACCACGGTTTGTGGAAGCAACTTACCGGCCAATGCGATGTAGATGGAGTTGTTGCTCAGTCGCAGCCACTCCCGGGCCGTGCGGTCCTTGATTTCCACACCGATGGAAAATACTGTTACCATGAATATCAACAACATCAGTACTCCCGGAACAAGCGTATTGCATAGATAGACCGAATAATTTAACCAAGGATTTTGTATCGGATGTGTATCGATGACAATGGGTTGTAAATATCCCATCGCCTGATCTTCCGTTGCTCCCTTGGCATATAAAACTGAACGGGCGGCAGCTCCTGAGGCAAGTTCGGACATCATCTTCATATCCTTGAACAATAATGAGCCGGCAATCAGGTAGGAGTTGTTGGTATAAAAAGATAATTTGGGTTGGCGTTGACTCTGGGCATCGGCCGACATTCCTTTGGGTATATAAAAAAATCCGTAGATTTTGCCTTCCTGCATAGCTGTACGTGCTTCGTTAACACTGCTATAACGCGCCACGACAGCTGTTTGCCCGAATGCGTCCAGATTGCGGAGAATGTTTCGTGAGCTGGCAGAATTGTCCAGGTCTACAGCGCCAACGGGCATATTGGTCGGTAACCCCGAGTCCATCAGCGTGGTGAAGAAAATATAGCAAAACAGCGGAGCTATCACCATGCAGAAGAGATAGAGCGGGCGAGACACGAGACGGTGGCATTCGCGTTTCATGACTAACCACAGGGCTATATATTTCTTTTCTCTTTCTTTCATTTCTTGATGATGACTGACATTCCAGGACGCAGATTAGTTACTTTTTCAAGCGGAGTCGCTTTTACTTCGAATGTTTTCAAGTCGAACTGGCCGGTGGTCTTGGTTGCTTTCCAGGCAGCGTATGTACCAAGATCTTTCATATAATGCACTTTCAGGCGAATGGTCTGATTGTCCAATGCGGGTACGATAGCATCGAATTCTGATCCCATGGTCAAATTTTTTAGCAGATCCTCACGTACATTGAAAGTCACCCACATATCGTCCATTATGGCGATATTCATAATGGGGGCGCCGGTACCTACCAATTCGCCCACTTTGGGAAATATCTCGGAAACCTCTCCGGCTGCCTGGGCAATCAAATAAGTTTCTTTGAGGTACGACTCCACTTCGGCAACAGCTCCCTTGGCACGGTCCACCAAAGCTGCTGCAGCCATTTTATCTTCACGTTCGGCACCGTTCTTTGCCATCGTGTATTGGGCCTTTGCTGCTTTTTCGGTTGCGATGGCTGCATTACGTTGTGCGGTGACTTCGTCCAGTTTCTGTGCCGGCATAACTCCTTGGTCGAATAAGTTTTTGACACGTTTATATGATTTTTCAGCTATATCGACACCGGCGATTGCTTTCTGCCACATTTCATAAGCCGCTTGAATTTGTTCCTGACGCGCTCCTTTGATGGCTTTTTCGTTCTGTGCCTGTGCAGCCGCTTCGGCGGCGCGAGCCTGTTCCATTTTGGCCATTACGTCGGGAGCCTCCAGGATGGCGAGTGTATCTCCTGCCTGGACTTTTTGTCCCTCTTTTACACGGAACTCCAGGATACGTCCCGGCACTTTGCTTGAGACGCGGTATTCAGTTACCTCAGCTTGTCCCTGAATGATTTCCGGACCTTTGCGGAGCATGAAGAAACCGACAACTGCAACCAGTACAATAACTCCCAGCAGGGTGAGGAATGCAAGCAGCATATTGCTGTTCTGTGATTTTTGTGATGTCATTTTATTTACGGTTTTTTACGATTTACAAATTACTATTGAGATTAGCTTTTCAGGAATGTTTGCACTCGGTCGTTGACCTTATTTGAGCGTTCCCAGTGACTTTTGCAAGTAGATTTCTGTCAGTTTTACATCAATCTGTGCATCTATCTTTTCCGATTGGGCCGACAGCCAGGCGGTATGTGCTTCAAGTACATTACTGGGAGCGATCACACCTTCTTCGAATCCGAGAGTTGCATAACGCAGATTTTCATCCGCTTTTTCAAGGTTCTTTTGGGCCATGGCCAGTTTCTTTGCGGCTTCGTTTACTTTGAAAGCCGATTGATTGACTTGCAACTCGATTTTCTCTTTGGCATCTTCCAGTTGGTATTGGGCGATGCGTGCTTCGGCTTTGGCCGCTTTCACTTTATAAATGCCTTCTCCCCAATGCCAGATAGGCAACTGAACCATAACGCCTACATTCCACATGCCTTTAAACTTGTTTTCAAAACTGTTGAATACAGACGGGTTGGTGACCATGTAATTTCCCATTAGTGCCACGGAAGGCAAATGTTCCGAACGGGTCACGTTTATTTTCTGTTGATAGATTTTGGCAGCCAGTTCCAGACTGCGGATCTCGGGGCGGTTGGCGTAGGCTGTTTCTATCTCAAAGTTGGTAGTAGCCGGAATCAGCGGAAGATCGTCTACTTGTTCGTCAGCCAGGACAATCGGAGTGCTTAGGTCGATGCCACACAGTTGACACAGCAGCATGCGGGAAAGGCTTAATCCGTCTTCTACCTTTGTCAGTGTCATCTCGGCTTCGTTTACTTTTACCCGAACCGACAGGCCGTCCGCTTTGGTGGCTACTCCTTCGGCAATCATCTTTTCTACATCACTGTCCAGTTTTTGTAATAGCTTCAGGTAACTTTCCGCGAGTTTTTTCTTGTTGACCAAGGAAATAACCTGCCAGTAAGCCTGGTCTGTGCTGAGAATCACTTCCTGCATACCCGAGTTATGTTGCTGACGAGCCAGTTCTTCGGCGTATTTGGTGATTTTATTGTATGCACGTATCTTGCCACCCATATATAGCGGTTGGGTGAGGGTGATGGCTCCTGCATATACATTTCGGGTATCGGTGCGGAATGCGTCTACAATTGCAGTTCCGGCTTCGTTGAGCGCCGGGACAATGGCTCCTCCCAATTGTGAAAGCATGGGGGCCAGTTCCGGATGCAGCTGTCCGATGACTTGGGCGGCTTGTTGCAACGGACCGCTCACACTTGTACCCAAGCCGGATAGAGCCGCTTTCTGGTCATTGTTAAGCAATGAGAATTCCTTTTGGTTACGCATGTAAGCTCCTGTGGCGGAGAAGTTAGGCAGGTAGTTGGTAAAGGCTGCTTTCTTTTGGTAGTGTGCAGCATTTATTTTCTCTCCGCTTATCAGCAACTCTTTATTGTTGGCAATGGCCAATGCACGGCAACTATCTAAGGATAGAATCCCCTGTGATTTCAGGGAAAAGGGAGTTGTTAGGAGAAAAAACAGAAACAGTAATTTTTTCATCGCATCTTATACATTATAAAGGTGATACTTCATTTAAAAGAACAATGCTTGCGAGCTGTTTGTTTATCCGGTTTTGTTCTTGTTATCCTTGTTAGGACAAGAAACAATAATTGCATAAACAACGATGCAAATATAAAGGGTTAATCTTAAAAAGCAAAACGATTTAATTTTTTTTGTTATATAGTGCTGTATTTGAATTCCGGGTGATGTATTCTTGCTTTTCAATTAACATTGTTAACGTCATCTTGAGGTCTCTCCTTTTTCGAATGTAAATAACAAACCTTTTGCATGTAAATGACTTGTTGTCTAGATTCAAAACATAAGCTTTAACACTGTGTTAAAGCAAATCTTCTCCCTGCAAGAATTTAGTGCTTTGAATATCTTGTTTTTCATACGTTTAAGTGTTATCATGCCTTTTCTCTATCCAATAAGACTTAGCAGGCTGAAAGCCTGTATACTTGCTTATTTATCAACTACGGATTGATCATGTCTTTCCGGATTATTTTTTTTCGTTCCCATTCTTTGCTGGAGGAGCGGATTTATTTTTCTGCCAGTCGTCACCTTCCTGTCGGGGAAATATTAAATGTTTTGAATGATTTGCAAATTGCGAGATTCATAGTGGAAGGGAATAAAATAGTCGTATCACCACTATCCTGAGTTGTTGAGATGGAAAGCATTCAATGAGATAGAATTGAAGTAATAAAGAGGATGTGCCAGAAACCGGTTATTAAGTGACCGGCTTCTGGCACATCCTCTTTAAAGTATATGGTTTTAAAATTTTAGTCCAATGTGAATTTCTGCGACCCAATCATCGTTCCGTCAGCAAAAATATCTACCCGGTAAGCACCGGCATACAAGAACTCTTCTACATCCCAGAATACGTTGATGGTCTGTTCTTCTCCGTTGTATTCGATATATTTTTTGATGGAGTAGGTCAGCGTACGGTTTTCGTAAGGGAATGTGTTTGACGGGCTCTTGGTAAGCGCATCATTATCCGGCTTGGTGATCCGGATATAAAGTGTACGCTCTCCGGTTTCGGCTGTGATATTCTTTACGATGGTGAAGCCGATGGCCAGTTTCACGATATCCTTTACTTTGCCACGTTTGTTACGAGGTTCAATCCAGATATTAGTTGCGTCCAGTTGGGCGGCTAACGTAACTTTTTGATTGAGGTTTTTCTTTTCTTCAGACAAATTGTTGATCTGTCGTGAAGCGGCATTGTATTTTTGCGTTACTTCGGCTATTACTTGCTTTTGCTGGGCAGTCAGTTTGTTTAGTGAGTCAATCTGATTGATGTAACCGATCATTACTTTTCTTAGTGTTGCCAATTCTTTTTTCAGGCGTCTTATCTCTGTGGCATTGCTGCTCTTTACCGTACGGAGCTCTTCAAGAAGGCGTTGCGTTTTGACCTGTTCCTGAGCCAGCAAGTCTGCCAGAGAGTCGTTCGATACGGTCAGTTTTAATTCGTCATATTGCTGTGCGAAGCGAGTGTATTCATTTTCAAGGTCTTCTTTATCCAGTTGGAATTCCTGAACCAGTTCACGGTTAGTCTGTTTTTCAGAGAATAACAGATAGGTAAGACCGATGAGCGCAAGCACCAGAACAGATACGGCAATGATCAGCAGATTCTTTTTATTCATATTCTATAAGGTTGAATGATAAAACGCTGCAAAAGTAATCATTTCAATACAGAGTAACACAGTCTATTCACTTTTCTTTAACTAAAATTATTATGGAAAAATTTCTTTAATTTCGATTATCGTTGTACTTTTGTCGTCACGAAAACGATACGAACTAATTATCAACTTTATTAAAATATAAGTATTATGTCAAAAGTAACCGTAGTAGGCGCAGGTAACGTAGGTGCTACATGTGCAAATGTACTTGCTTTTAATGAAGTAGCAGACGAAGTAGTAATGCTGGACGTTAAAGAAGGCGTTTCAGAAGGTAAAGCAATGGATATGATGCAGACTGCTCAGTTGTTGGGTTTCGACACAACAATCGTTGGTTGCACAAATGATTATGCTCAAACTGCTAACTCTGACGTGGTTGTGATCACTTCTGGTATTCCTCGTAAACCGGGCATGACTCGTGAAGAACTGATCGGTGTAAATGCTGGTATCGTAAAATCAGTAGCAGAAAATCTTTTGAAATACTCTCCGAACGCAATCATCGTAGTTATCTCTAACCCGATGGATACAATGACTTACTTGGCATTGAAATCACTCGGATTGCCGAAAAACCGTGTAATCGGTATGGGCGGTGCTTTGGATAGCTCACGTTTCAAATATTTCTTGTCTCAGGCTTTAGGTTGTAACGCAAACGAAGTAGAAGGTATGGTTATCGGTGGTCACGGTGATACTACTATGATTCCGTTGGCTCGTTTGGCTACTTACAAAGGACAGCCGGTTAGCACATTGCTGAGCGAAGAAAAACTGAACGAAGTAGTTGCTTCTACTATGGTAGGTGGTGCTACTCTGACTAAGTTGCTGGGTACTTCTGCATGGTATGCACCGGGTGCAGCAGGAGCTTATGTAGTAGAATCTATCATCCACAACCAGAAAAAGATGGTTCCTTGCTCAGTAATGCTTGAAGGCGAATATGGCGAATCTGATCTTTGCATCGGTGTTCCTGTAATTCTGGGTAAAAACGGTATCGAAAAGATCGTTGAACTGGAACTGAATGCTGACGAAAAAGCTAAATTTGCTGCCAGTGCCGCTGCTGTTCACAAAACAAATGCTGCTTTGAAAGAAGTTGGCGCTCTCTAATCTGAATGCCGGATTTTTAATCTGAAAATGGAATATGCAGACCTCACAACTCTTTTTACAAGGGCTGTGGGGTCTTGCTTTTTTTAATATGCTTAAATAATACAAAATGAAAAAACTCTTCATGAGTGCTGTGGCCCTTCTGTTTGCCGGAGCACTTTGGGCACAAGAGAATCCGTTGTGGATGCGTCATTGTGCTATCTCTCCCGATGGAACTACCATTGCATTCACCTACAAAGGTGACATTTTTACAGTCCCCGTATCCGGTGGCAAGGCTACGCAAATCACTACCAATCCAGCTTTTGATACGACACCGATTTGGAGTCCTGATAGTAAGCAGATTGCTTTTGCTTCCGACCGCATGGGAAGTATGGACGTATTTATTGTGTCGAAAGACGGTGGAGAGCCTCGCCGTTTGACAACATTTTCGGGGGGCGAAACTCCGGTTGCTTTTACTGATGCCGGACATATTTTATTTACTGCCGATATCATGCCTTCTACCGAAGATGCCGGATTCCCTTCAAACGGACAATTTCAGCAGATATATCAGATTCCGGTTTCGGGCGGACGTCCTGTAATGTTCTCGTCCATGCCGATGGAATGTATTTCTATAAATAAAGAAGGAACAATTCTTTATCAGGACAAGAAAGGATACGAAGATTACTGGCGCAAGCATCAGAAGTCACCGATTGCCCGTGATATCTGGATGCTCCGGCCGGGACAGACTTCGCGCTACGAAAAACAGACTACTTTCATTGGTGAAGACCGTGAACCGGTGTGGGCACCGGACGGAAAATCATTCTACTATCTGAGTGAAGAGAATGGAACGTTTAATGTTTACCAGCGTACTCCCGGTTCAGATACATCCAAGCAAGTGACTCACCACAAGCAACATCCGGTGCGCTTTCTCAGTATGGCTTCCAACGGTAACCTTTGTTATGGTTTCGATGGTGAGATCTATACGTTGGCTCCCGGCGGTAAACCGCAGAAAGTTTCTGTAAAGATTCTGTCCGATAGAAATGATAAAGACCTGATTCGCCAGATTAAGACCAGTGGGGCTACCGAGATGGCTGTTTCTCCGGATGGTAAGGAAGTTGCTTTTATTCTGAGAGGAGATGTGTATGTCACTTCGGTGGAATATAAGACTACTAAACAGGTTACGAACACACCTTGCCAGGAACGGGGTATTGATTTTGCACCTGATGGGCGCACTCTGGTGTATGCTTCGGAACGTGGCGGACTCTGGCAACTCTATACTTCGACTATCGTACGGAAAGACGAAAAACAGTTCACTTATGCTACGGAATTGAAAGAAGAACGTCTGACTAATTCGGATATCGCTTCATTCAATCCGAAGTATAGTCCGGACGGAAAAGAAATCGCATTTCTTGAAAATCGTACGGCAATCCGCGTCATCAATCTCAAGACTAAGAAGGTACGTACTGTGATGGATGCACAATATCAGTATTCTTACAGTGATGGTGATCAGTGGTTTGAGTGGAGTCCCGATAGTAAATGGATTCTTTCTGAATTTATAGGTATCGGTGGTTGGAATAATAAAGACATTGTGCTTCTGAATGCCGATGGTAAAGGAGAAATGCACAATCTGACCGAGAGTGGATATTCGGATGGAAATGCAAAATGGGTGTTGGGTGGTAAAGCAATGGTGTGGTTCAGTGACCGTGCAGGCTATCGCAGTCATGGTAGTTGGGGCGCTCAGTACGATGCTTACATTATGTTCTTCGATGTAGATGCTTACGACCGTTTCCGCATGAATAAGGAAGATCTTGCTTTGCTTGAAGAGGCAGAGAAAGCTGAAAAGGCCGAGAAAGAAAAAGCAGAAAAGAAAAAGAAAGAGAATAAAAAAGACGATAAGAAAAAAGACGCCAAAGAGAAAAACAAGAAAGATGGGGATGAAGAAAAGAAAGAAGAGGTGAAACCTTTGAAGTTCGATCTCGACAATCGGTTTGACCGTATTGTACGCCTGACCGTCAATTCTTCTTTCATGGGTGATGCTGTATTGACACCGAAAGGTGATAAACTCTATTATCTGGCAGCTTTTGAAAGCGGTTATGATTTGTGGGAACATGATCTGAAAGAGAATTCTACCAAGATTCTGTTGAAAGGTGTTGGAGGCGGTTCGTTATTGCCCGATAAAAAAGGTGAGAACATCTTTATGTGTACCGGTGGGGGTATGAAGAAAATTGAGATAGCCGGTAGTAAAACAACACCGATTGCATTTGAATCTTTCTTTGATTATCAGCCGGGTGGCGAACGTGCTTATATTTTCGATCATGTGTGGCAGCAGGTCGATGATAAGTTCTATGTGAAAGATCTGCAAGGGGTAGATTGGCCTTTGTATAAGAAGAGCTATGAAAAGTTCTTGCCATATATCAATAATAACTACGATTTTGCCGAACTGCTGAGTGAGATGCTTGGTGAGTTGAACGCTTCACATACCGGAGCCCGTTATTCCGGTGCAGGAGGTGCATTAGCAACAGCAGCACTGGGTGTATTCTATGACGATACATATAACGGTGATGGGTTAAAAATAAAAGAAATTATCGAGCAAGGT
>ERZ791704.1000-NODE-1000-length-12990-cov-68.1981_pt1 | contig 12990 bp, 10 predicted proteins | sample MGYA00510045_ERZ791704 | MGnify/ENA primary metagenome ERZ791704 (study PRJEB30046, sample SAMN00715247) | human gut metagenome | study: EMG produced TPA metagenomics assembly of the A metagenome-wide association study of gut microbiota in type 2...
CCCTGTTTTGCAGCGGCGTTGTCCGGCTCGCCCACAGAAAGTGTGAGGTCATGGCGCAGTATCTCGTTCAGACGGCTTATGAAGAATTCAAGGTGCAGCTTCCCAAAAGAAAAATACCGCCCTGCAAGACAGGCGAAAAATTTTGTCGGGTGAAACGACGGCAAAACAAATCGGGTGTGTTGCGGGGCGGTAAAAATCTTCATGGTGAATAAACCCTCACCGTTCTGTACTTTTCTACAAATTTGGTGGGATTTGCGATAGAGGGTATCATGGAATGCAGGGCGCGTCAAGATGGTTTTGCAAAATTTATTGTGGTAAAGCGGTGATAGTAGGACTTATTATTTGAAGCAACATAAAATTCAGCAGTTCTGCGATTGATACCATTCATTGAAATAGCGGTTGCTTTCCTCTTCATTGTGAACCCATTTTTTTGATGATTTGAAGGCATTGAATGGAGGACTGTACCCTCTCAGCGGCGTGATTTCCTGCACGTCTTTGACATTCCGATGCTGGATAATTTCAAACTCACTGCGCTCTGGAAGATATGCAATCACCTTGTCGGCGTGAATTGTTCCTTGATATACATGGCAGGAGCAGCGGTAAAAAAGTTCACTGCGGTGTGCAAACCATTCAGCAACATCGTAAGAGAGCGACCATGAAATAGAAAGCGGTGCGCGCTCAATGCTGCCGATGCCGCCGCGATATACGGTAAACATCTCAATGTCTCTTACGCTCTCCGGCAGAGCATCGCGCCAGTTGTCAGGACGAATGATTTTGGCTCGGCGGACATACTTCCGAATGATGGGAGAATGATCGCCGTGACTGTAATAATGTTGTAAGGCGTACCGACATTTGATTTCAAGAGGCATCAGATGTTCGCATTTGTACAGAAGGTCTTCCATCATCTTGGCATCGTAGAAGGAATATTTTTCAAAGGTTTGCCAATCTTGGTCATGGGCAGCTTGGACAGCTTCTTGGAATCTGGCGTTGAGAAACAAATTGTCTCGATAGATCACGCTTCGGGTCGCCTCCTTGTCATGGTTTGGTGAAAGGTTTGCAGTTTCTGTCCCATAAAAGAAAAGAACCGCCCTGCAAGTCAAGCGAAAAATTTTGTCGGGTGAAACGGCGGCAAAATGAATCGGGTGTATTGCAGGGCGGTAAAAATCTTCATGGGGAATAAATCCTCGCCGCTCTGTACTTTTCTACAAAATTGGTGGGATTTGCGATAAAGGGTATCATGGATCGCAGGGCGCGTCAAGATGGTTTTGCAAATTTTATTGCAGTAAAGCAGTGATAGTAGGACTTATGAAGCTGATTGAATACTTCTTTTATGGCATTGCGCGGTGTTGCTTTTGGATTCTTCCCGGCAGGGCACTGGAAAATGGGGTGCCCTGATGAAAACGGTGGATGGTACACATTCACAAACCCCGAAAGGTGTGTTATTATAGTACCATCAACAAATGGAAGGGAGGGCGGCGGATGTTCAGCATTGCAGGAATTGACCTATTGGAGCAGGAACTTTTGGACCATGAACGCACCCTCCTTGAGATTTTGCTTCAGGACAAGACCACCAAGAAAAACATCATCTGGGCAACCGATGATTACGCCGAACTGGGCGAACCATACAGCTTCAAAAAAGAAATCCTGCCGGAACTGGTTACAGGCGAACAGGACAGCCTGATTCAGCCCAGAGTGGAAAAAGCACTGGAGCACCAGACCAACCGCACCCGTGACAAAGCAGAGGTGTTTACCCCCAGTTGGATCTGCAACGCACAGAACAATCTGGTGGATGAGCAGTGGTTTGGCAGAAAGGATGTTTTCAACATCCAGAAGGAGATGTCGTGGAAAGCAACGGCTGACAAAATTGCCTTCCCGGACGACCGTCAGCACACATGGCAGAAATATGTGGATGCACAACGGCTGGAAATCTCCTGCGGCGAGGCTCCCTATCTGGTAAGCCGCTACGACACCGTAACGGGCGAAACCATTCCCATTTCCCAGCGAATTGGCCTGCTGGACCGCAAGCTGCGTGTTATCGGCGAAAACACGGACACCGAAGAAGAATGGTTCACATGGACAAAGCGGGCGTTCCAGAGCGTGTACGGCTTTGAGTATCAGGGTGACAGCTTGCTGCTGGCACGGGAAAACCTGTTTGTGACCTTTGTGGAAGTTTACCGGGAACGCTTTGGCAAACTTCCCCACCTGCGGCAGATGAAGGTGATCGCCAACATCATTGCGTGGAACCTCTGGCAGATGGACGGCACGAAGTATGTGGTTCCGGGCAGTTGCAGGGAAACCCGTATCGAGATCTTCAGTATGTTCGGCACGGAAGAACAGATTGACCTGTGCCCCGGATGCAAAAGCGGAAATATCCGGGCACACAACGGGATTTACAGCGTCATAAAGGATTGGCGTTCCAATCAGACGATGACTTTTCTTTCAATGGTGAGAGGAGGAAAAGCAAATGGCGGCGTATGAGCCTACAATGTCGTACCGCTTGATTTATATCTTTGCAATTCACGACAAGGATCATGAAGGATATCTGAAAATTGGTGACACCACATTTGACAGCACCAAGAGCTACAAACAGCTTCCGCCCAACTGCGAGGAATTGAATCAGGCTGCGCGTGATCGAATTGATGATTACACGAAAACCGCTATGGTTGCTTACGACCTGCAATATACCGAACTGGCTCGTAAGGTTGTGACCTTTTCGGATGGCGAAGTAGAAACCTCGCTGTTCCGGGACAAGCGTGTCCATGATGTGTTATACCGCTCCGGCTATACATCCAAGAATTTCTGGTTTTCTGACCGTACGAGCGAATGGTTTGAGGTGCCGCTGTCCGTTGCCATCCGTGCAATTCAGGCGGTCAAGGAAGGCCGCACGGCGCTGACTGCTGCCGAAAAGAGCGAAGGGCAGACCAGCTTTCTGCCGCAGACTGTCCCTGCTGCGCCCAAAAAGAGAGCTATTACCCTGCGTGACGAGCAGGTAGATTGCGTCAATCGGACGCTGACGATTTTCCGCAAGCAGAACTCGATGCTCTGGAACTGCAAGATGCGTTTCGGCAAGACGGTCACGGCCTATGCGCTTATCAAAAAAGCAAACTATCAGAAGGTGATTGTGGTCACCCACCGCCCGGTGGTGGAGGATGGCTGGCGCAACGATTTTGACCTGATTTTTGGCGAAGGAGATAACCGTGCCTTCCTGAAGAAAGACCGTTTCGATACGGATTCGTCCGTTTACGATGCGGCAATGGATGCACGCAACGATGCAAACCTGACAACCTACCAGAATTCCGGCAAGGCGTTTGTTTACTTTGCCTCCATGCAGGATCTGCGTGGCTCGCAGCGGGCAGACGGCAAGTTTGACAAGAATAACGCCGTTTTCGATATGGATTGGGATCTTGTGATTTACGATGAAGCCCACGAGGGCACCCAGACCCAGCGAGGGCAGAAGGTGCAGTCTTTGCTGGAAGCGGAAAAGAACGGCAAGACGCCCAAGGTTCTGCAGCTGTCCGGCACACCGTACAACCTGATGCAGAAGTACGAGAACAACGTCTACACATGGGACTACGTCATGGAGCAAAAGCGCAAGCGGGAGTGGGACACCTTGCACCCCGGCGACCATAACCCCTATGCAGACCTGCCGGAACTTCGCATCCTGACCTTTGACCTTGGGAAAAGTCTGCCTACCTCCTACCGCTACGAGACCTTGGAGATGGCGTTCAACTTTACCGAGTTTTTCCGGGTGTGGACGGGAGACCCTGCACGGGATTTTCGTCCTCTGCCTGCTGGCGCACAGGTGGGTGATTTTGTCCACGAGGCCGACGTGCGCAGCTTTCTGGACCTGATTTCTTCGGAGAACCCGGAGAGCAATTACCCTTACTCCACGCCGGAGTACCGGGAGATGTTTCGGCATACCCTCTGGATGGTTCCGGGCGTGAAAGAAGCCAGTGCCTTGAGCAAGCTGCTGAAAGAGCATCCTGTGTTTGGAGCCTATAAGGTGGCTAACGTTGCAGGCGACGGCGATGCCGAAATGCCCTACGACAACGCCCTGACGCTGGTAAAGCAGGTCATCAAAGCGAACCGCTATACCATTACCATTTCCTGCGGCAAGCTGACCACCGGCGTGACGGTGCCGGAGTGGACGGCTGTGATGATGCTGACCGGGTCGGCAAGCACGGCTGCGCCCGGCTATATGCAGACCATTTTCCGGGTGCAGTCGGCAGGAGTGCTGGACGGCAAGCAGAAAGAACGCTGCTACGTCTTTGATTTTGCGCCCGACCGCGCACTGAATGTTCTTTCCGAGGTCAACCGCGTCACCAAACGTGGCAAAACCAACGAGGAAGAATACCGTAAGGCTCTGGGCGAATTCCTGAACTTCTGCCCGGTGATTGCCGTGGACGGTACGCAAATGACCGAGTACAGCGTACCGAAGATGATGCGCCAAATCAAGCGGCTGACCGTGGACAAGGCCATCAAGAGCGGCTTTGACGATGAATCGGTCTACAAGCAGGATACCGGCATGGTGATGGATGAGGAAGATGTGGAGCTGTTCCATACCCTGTCCGACAAGCTCAGCGAGCAGAAAGCCGCCAAGAAAGAGACAAAAATCCACATCAACAATCAAGGATTGACCAACGAAGAGTACGAAGAAGCCTCCAAGCTCTCCAACAAGCCCAAGCGGGAGCGCAGCAAAGAGGACGAAGAACTGCTCAAAAAGCTGCAAGACCAGCGCAAGGAGCGCGATAAGGTCATCCGGCTGCTGCGGAATGTTTCGATTCGTCTGCCGCTGTTGATTTACGGCGCAAAGGTCGATTTGACCGAAGAAATCCACATGGCGGATTTTATCGACTTGGTAGACCCTGAATCTTGGCAGGAGTTCATGCCAAAAGGAGTAAGCACTGCTCTGTTCCGCAAGCTACTGAAATACTATGACGAGGATGTTGTCAGCGGCGCAGGTCTACGCATCCGCCGCATGGCAAAGGCTGCGGACGAGCTGCCGCCTACTGAGCGTGTGAAGCGCATTGCCGAGATCTTCAGCCACTTCCGCAACCCCGACAAGGAAACCGTTCTGACCCCGTGGCGGGTGGTGAACCTTCATCTGAGCAACATGGTGGGCGGCTACTGCTTCCTCAACGAGCAGTTTGATCCACAGGAGGTTCTGGAAGAGCCTCGTCTGGTGGATCAGGGACAGGTCACGGAGGACATCTTCCTCAACCCGGACGCGCGGATTCTGGAGATGAACTCCAAATCCGGCCTGTATCCCCTGTATATGGCATACAGCCTGTACGCCATGAAGCTGCCCGCGCCGGAGGACAAGCTGCCGCTGGAGCAGACACAGGCTCTCTGGCAGGAAACCGTGGAGCAGCAAATTTTCGTTCTGTGCAAGACCCGGATGGCAGAAAGCATCACCCGGCGGACGCTGGTGGGCTATCAGGAGTGGACGGTCAACACCATCTACATTCCGCACCTGCTGGAACGGATGGAAAAAGACCCGCAGCGTCTGGCAAAGAAGCTGCAGCGTACCGATACATGGGGAAAGGAGGGACAACCCATGAAGTTCGATGCAATCGTTGGCAATCCGCCGTATCAGCTTATGGGTGGTTCTGGCGGAACGAATGATGCGCCCATCTACCAGTATTTTGCATCTCTGGCAGAGGAAGTAGAGCCACATTATATTAGCTTGATTATCCCATCTCGTTGGTTTTCTGCTGGAAGAAAGAATTTGCTGGGAGACTTCCGCACACAGATGCTTGCGAATCGTAAAATTCGTAAGATGTATGTCTATCCTTCCTCACAGGATATTTTCCCAACAGTCGATATTAAAGGCGGTCTGTGCTATTACCTGATTGATAACAGGTATGATGGAGATTGTGAGTACACCCTTGCACAGAATGGCAAGGAAAAAACAACGACCAGAAGTCTGAACGACCTTGACATTTTGGTGCGTGAGCCGGAACTTGCGAATATCGTCAAGAAAGTTATGAGTGGCACCGCAGAGACGGACACCATTTCAACGATTGTGTCTAACGATACGCCGTTTGGTATTCCGACGAACCCCAAGACGAGCGGAAAGAATGCTACGATGGTCTATGAAGATTCTGCACCAGAGCATAATGTGAAACTGCTGTATCTTGACAATATGGTTCGGACGATTGCCTATGTGTCGAGAGAAAGCATCAAGAAGAATACGGGTGATATTGACTGCCCCAAGGTGTTTATTCCTGAAGCGGCTGGCTCTGGCAATGATCCGTATGTTGTGGGAAAACCCGAATACATCGGTGAAACTGCTGTGTGTTCACAGACTTTCCTTTATGTTCCATTCAAAACAGAGAGCGAAGCGATGAATTTCATTTCGTATCTTAAAACAAGATTCTTCCGGGTTCTGGTATCTGCTTGCAAAATTTCACAGCACACGCCCAGCAGCACATATCGCTTTGTTCCCTTGCAAGATTTCAGCAAATCTTGGACGGATGAAGAACTATACAAGAAGTACGAGCTGACAGAAGATGAGATTGCGTTTATTGAGAGTACGATTAGAGTGATGGAGTGAGGTTGAAAAACGATGCTTGTTCATCCGAGAGTCGTCTATAAATATAAGAATATATCTAAAAAGGTGGACTTTGACAGAACCATAGATACGGTAAAAAACAATCGTATTTTTCTTCCGACACCAGCTATGCTAAACGATCCGATGGAAGCAAATGCAGTTGAAATAAATTTAGGCTGTGCAGGGTCAGGATATACGCTTGCCTGTGGTAAGGTTCATCCTATTATAGAGGAACAGCAAAATCAATATCGGGTGCTTTCACTTTCCGCTGTTCCTAATTCTCCAATCATGTGGGCACACTATGCAGATTGCTATTCTGGGTGTTGTTTGATTTATTCGACCGAAAAATCATTCTCGGAGGTTGAGCCTGTGATTTATACAGATTTGACATTCGGTTTGTCGGATGCAGAATTCCCGGGCGATGGTATAGATGACCTATCAGAAGCTATAAAAGAATCTCTTCGGTTTAAGCATAAAGATTGGGCATATGAAAATGAATGGCGGTTGATTCAGCATGAAAATGCAGGCTTTTTGAATTATGAATCATCCGAATTTTTAGGGATTATTCTTGGCGAGAATATGAATCGAAAAAAAGCAACTGCGTTAGCGGAGTTATGCAAATCGAAAAACATTCCGTGTTTTCGTACGTATACCATGAAAAGTTGGAATGAGATTGCATTTGCACCGTATGACTTTATAAAATCCCTCGGAGGAAAGAAGTACGAATATATTACGCCTAACGAAATGAAAAATGACGTTGTCGAAAGGTCTGAAAAAGGACAATGTGCATCCAATGAAGAATGGCTATTTGATGAACTAAACAGGAAAGTATTGCTGAATCACTACTATTAAATAAAATCAGCCCATCCACCGTGGTCATTCCACAAGTGGACGGGCTGTTGCTGTATCAACTTATAATAACAGTCTGCAGCAGAGGAAGATAGCTGTACTCATCAGGCAACACAATTTTCTCCCACTTGACTTTTTGCTTAAAATTTAATTATACCACATTGTGATGGTAATTTTCGACCACCGATTTCAAGGGAAAATGGTTGTCGATTTTCGACATTACGTCGTGGTATAATAAGGTTGGAAAGAGGTGAAAGTTATGGAAAGCAATCAAGCACAGTGTCTTAAGATTCAAGATAAGTATGCCGACAAAGTCGAAACTTTCGCAAAATGTGTGGTCAAAGCGGCAAAAGCTGTTCATGCAGTTTCGGAAACTTCCGAAATCAAATGCCAAGAAGCACAGAAAGCACTTGATTCCGAAAATATGGATTTGATGAGAGTGGTGATTCAGAAATATATCCGTAAGTACAGAGTGGATTGGTCGCATTTCAGCGATGTACGATTTCGATATATTGACCAAGCTACTTATGAACAGCTTCCAATGGACGAACTCCGGCGGCAGCTCCAAGGAATCATTGCGCTTGTTTATAAAGATACTGCGTTTAAGACCGGCTGCAAAGAGGTTTTCAAAACCTGCGTAAGATGCGAACTGGAAAATTCAGGTGCTTTTACAAAGAAAGAATTAAATCAGTTGGATTATTTAGAAATGGCATTTGAAGCCTGACCCTTATACATCATCTGTACTTAGGCTTTGCGGCAGAGGAAGATAGCTGTACTCATCAGGCAGTACAATCTTTTCCCACGCGACCTTCTTGGCCTGAAAGACGATTTCAGCGTATTGTGCATCAATGCGCTTCTTGCGGTATGTAAGGATAATGCGGTCAGCGTGTTTCACCTTGGTGCGGATGTCGCCCTCCAGCACGGTGTTCGGAACAAAGCGACCGTTGCCGCCATCCCGGACAAACCCCATGCAGGCACTGAGCGAACCGGCGAGCTTGTCCGTGTAGAGCTTGGGCTGATACAGATTGTAGTCGCCCAGCATCTTGGCAGAGAGGTTCTTCTTCATCAAGCTGGGCAGGACTCGCATCTTCATTTCTGTGGTGCCGTCGCTTGCAAAGTCGAAGTCGGATTCCGTCAGACGCTTGTCGTAGCACAGGTTGAAAAAGTGCCGTGCATTGATACCGGGTTTCCGCAGCTTGAACCCGGTCATATGCAGAAAGTTGCTGGTGTCAAAGGTCACTTCCAGACAGTGAACCTCTTTGTGCTTGTCCGTTGTCACGAACAGCAGGCTCTGATCCACAAGATTCTTTTTATACAAGGGCGCGCAGGAAAAAACGATTCCCAAGGCTTCCTTCTTTGTCATACTGTACTGCGCTCCTTTGCATTTCTACAAAATAAAAGGGACACCTACAACACCGTAGTGCTGTCCGATGTCCCTTAACGACTGATTTTATCGTTGTCCGCCAACCTCAGGCCCTTGCGTCCTGCATCGCTTTCAGGTTTTATCGTTGCCTGCCAACCTCAGGCTCTTACGTCCTGCATCAGATCGGATTTTAGGTGTCAGCCTCACCAGTGGAATGACGTCCACTTTCCTATTTATATTATATTCGATTTGCACCCGGTTTGCAATGGCTTTTGCCACGATGATTCTTAATTTTTTGCGAACAACGGTGCGAAGGTGTATCAGTCCTCTAAAAAGCCGTGCTCACACCCCAGCGACAGGTAGTGCTCCATCTCCCCTCTCAGCACCATCTGTGCGTACTCCAAGGGCTTATTGTAGAGCAGCCAGTCCAGCTCTGCCCGCTGTGCCGGGGTGTTGCCGTACTCATCCTCGACGGCGATGCAGTCGATGGCAAGGGTGGTGCCATCCTCGAACCGGGCTTCCACCCGGTTGGTGTCCATGTTATAGCGGCAGGAAAGCAGTTTGTTCATAGTGAACCTCATTTCTATGTAAAACGGTGTCTGTTCGGATGTCCTAACCCCTGCCATAAAACCGATGTGTCATGTAAGATTGTTGTTTGGATAAAACTGGAAGATTTTGCACAATAAATACCGTTGAAATCCAGCTTTTGGGGCTGTGCGAAACAGCCTGTTTTGCCGGGCTGATTTTGGCTCTGCACACTTTTGCACATTTTCTGCACATCGCAAGGATGGATAACAGGTGCAAAGACGTGCAAGCAATGCAAAGAATGCGATAGAATAACAACGGTAAAATAACGGCAATTCGATCAAAACGACGTTTTAGCGTCAAATGATGAAATGGACAAAATGTGCCATTCGGTTCCTACGAATCAGTAGGCCGGGGGTTCGAGTCCCTTCCATCGCACCAGAAAATGCCGTGAAATCGAAAGATTTCATGGCTTTTTTGTTTTGTAAGCCATGGCTGCACGGTTTCTGCACGGTTTTTGCACGGTCGGTGTTTTCCATGTCCGATGATGTAGGGCGCTGTATTGCATTGCAATCAGTGCCCTTTTTTGCATCAGGTGAGCAGTGCCAAGCGGAGCTTTGCCTTCATTTCCGGGTCGGCATCCTTGAGCAATTCCAAAAGAGCCGTCATGGAGATGGTGGGTTCGCCTGCGGCGGGTACAGCCTGTGGGCTGGAGGTGTCGGGCTTGGCATAGAAGCCGTTTTCAAACTTCTTGCCCAGCTCTACACGGGAGGACTGCTGGATATGAGCGTAGGTGTTCACCAGCATATCCGCACTGGCGTGACCGGTAGTCCCCTGCACCGCCTTGATGTCGCCGCCGGAGATCATCAACTGATAGGTGGCGCTGGAATGCCGCAGACCGTGAAAGACGATGCGTGGAAACTCCGGGTGTGCATCCTGCCATTTCAGGAACTTCTTGCGGATGAGCACCGGCTCCACCGCCAGACCGTTGGGCAGCCGCAGGAGCATCCCGCTGTTGCGGTACCGCTCCGGGTCAAGGGCTTCTTCCCGTTTCAGCCGTTCCAGCCACTGTTTCAGCTCCTCCCGCAGGGCGGTGGTCATAAAGATGGTGCGGCAGGAGGCTTCGGTCTTGGTGTCTTTCAGGATGAGGGAGGTCTTGCTGCCCTCCAGCTTGTCCGGGAAGATGCGGAGGATACAGCCCTTATCCACCTGCGCCAGCGTGTCCTTCTGCACCCGCTGCATGGAACGGTTGACGGTGAAGGTGCCCATGCCGTTGGCAGCATCAAAGTCGATGTCCTCCGGGGTCAGACCTGCCACCTCCCCTTCCCGCAGCGCACCCACTAGCGTCAGGTGCACCGCTAGATGCAGGATGGGGTCCTCCATGCTGTCCAGCGCTGCCCGCATCTCGTCCACCTCCCAGATGCTGCGCTCTTGGGTGGTCTTTTTGGGTGCTTCCACCGGGACGGGGCTTTTGATAAGGATGCCCCACTCCACCGCCAGCAGAAAGGAATTGTGCAGCAGTTGGTGGACCTCATGGAGGGTAGTGCCGGAGAGGGTGCGCTTCTGCTGCTTGGGCGAGAGGTCTCGCCGTTTGCCGCCCACATACTGTCCGCAAGGGGTCTTGCTCAGGGTGTCGTACAGGGCTTCGATGTGGTAGGGCCGCAGCTTCTGCATCTGCATCTCCCCGATATAGGGGATGATGAGGTTCTGGATGAGCGCCAGATTGGACTGGTAGGTCTTGGGTGCCCACTTGTGCTTGCTGCACTGCTTGGGCAGCCAGTCCATCAGGAACTCCGCCACCGTCACGGTGGACGGGATCAGGAAATTGCCGGTCGCCAGCTCATGCTCGATCTGCTTCTGGCGTTTTACCGCCTCCTCTTTTGTGGAGAAGCTCTCCCATTTGTCGCAGCTCTTGCCGTGCTCGTCCTGATAGGTGTAGCGGACACCGTAAGAGCTGCCGCGTTTCGTGATATATGCCATAGATTTGCCTCCTTATCAAGCTGCCCGGTAGAGCCACGCATCGAAGCTGTCTTTCGGGATGCGGATGCTTCCGCCTGCCCGCAGGACACGGAACTCGGTGGTGCTGTTGCACAGGTTGTAGGCGGCCCGCTGGCTGATGGCCAGCATCTGCGCGACCTCCTTTACCGTGTACACCAGCTTTGTGGTCTCAGGGCTGTTGGTCGGAGACTTGACGGCATTGGTTCGAGTGACCACCTCCATTGTAGCCGGATCAGAGTCCGACTGCAAGGATTTTTTCGTATAATCTAAAGATTTCACATTCTCGTACATTTCATTACACATAGGCTTTTCTCCTTACTTATCGTGGCGCACCACAGGCTCCTGCGTGCGGTTCTCGTAGAATCGAATGACCTCCGGCGGGATGCTGTCCAGCGTTTTCAGGGCGGCTTCGTAGTCCTGCCGCAGCTTGGCATCCTCCAGACGCTTCAAGACGCTCCCTTCCTTCGCTTTGTCCAGCGAGGCAGAGAGCGTCTTGTTCTTCTCTTTCAGCTTTTCATTTTCGGCGGCGGTCTTGGTGAAGGCCACGTTGTACTTTCGCAGCTGGTCCTTCATCCGTGCCACGTTGGGGATATAGCTGTCCAGTACCTTGCTGATCTCTGCCGCACGGCTCTTGCCGTTGAAAGGGGTGATGCCCACCAGCAGGGCATCCAGTTGCTCCTTCTGCTTGGTCAGTTGGGTCATCTCCTTGAAGATGCGGGGCGGGATGTGCTCCCGCCCGGTCTGGCTGGCACTTTCCCCCCGTTCCAGCTCCGGGTACTGCTTGACCATGTGCTGCCAGAACTCATCCTGCCACTTCACAAGGTTTTTGCGGTTGCCGATGATCTCCTTGGCACTCAGCCGCCCGTCAGCAGTCAGGGGCACAAAACAGAGGTGCAGGTGGGGCGTTTTCTCGTCCATGTGGACAACAGCAGAGAGGAAGGTATCCGGGCGCTGTCTGCCCTCCAAAAATTTCAGGGCGTACGCAAAGTACGCCCTGATCTCCCGGTTGTTTTTATCCTTGAAAAACTCCGGGCTGGCGGTGACAAGCGCCTCCACCACCCGCACACTGTCCTTGCGGACACGGCAGTGGGCGGCGGCTATCATGCGGTCAGCTTCCTCCCGGTACCTGCCCTGCGGCTGCACCAAATGGAGGTTGTAGCGGCTCCGGTCCGTGTCGATGTCCGGGTTGCTGGCGTACTGCTCCTTGGTGCGCTCGTTGTGGGCTTCGATGGGGCTGATGGCAGGCCCCTTATACTTTTTGAACCTTAAAATGCCGTATTGGGCTTTCATAGATCACGCTCCTTTTTGGGGTGTACAAAAAATCTGTACGGACTTCAAATAACCTGTACGGTCTGTACGGTGTACGAACAAGCAAAATACAAACGATAACACGTTTTAATTTGCTTCTGTTTGCCGTACGGGTGCGTACAAGTACAGACCGTACAGGTTGTACGAACTTCTTCCGTAAAAAAATGCACTTTTTACGGACAGGGGTGGACAAGCGGCTCAATGCCCACGAAACCCCGCACCCTGCGGCCACCGGGCAGATAGATGTTGTTGGTTGCTTCAAGGTTGTAACGGCGGTCATTCTGGCGCAGCTCTGCGCTGAAACGGATCGCCGATACGCTGTGGCAGGCGTTGTCCTCACACCACTGCTTATAAATGTCGTAGAACTCCTTGGAGCTGATGGAGTAGTCCGCCT
>ERZ791704.1006-NODE-1006-length-12900-cov-3.41355_pt1 | contig 12900 bp, 10 predicted proteins | sample MGYA00510045_ERZ791704 | MGnify/ENA primary metagenome ERZ791704 (study PRJEB30046, sample SAMN00715247) | human gut metagenome | study: EMG produced TPA metagenomics assembly of the A metagenome-wide association study of gut microbiota in type 2...
ATCGCCGAATTGATTCAGAAGGTTGGTCAGATCAACCTGGACTTCGAAGACGTCAGAACGGTTATGGGTACTCGCGGTACCGCCATGATGGGTTCCGGCGAAGCCGAAGGTCCCGACCGTGCCGTTACGGCTGCCTCCATGGCCGTTACCTGCCCGCTGCTTGAAGGTGTTGAGCTTCGCGGTGCTAAGGGTCTGTTGGTTAACATTACGGCTCAGGAGGGCATTCGTATGTCCGAAGTCCGTTCCGCTATGGAAACCATCAAGAACTACGCCGACAGCGATGCGCTTATCGTCTTCGGTACGGTTTATGACGACAGCATGGGCGACAAAGTCCGCGTTACCGTTATCGCCACCGGTCTGGATCAGAACGGCACCGATGACTCCATCGTTAAAACAAGCTTCGTGAACGGCAAACCTGCCGTCGATAATCCGTCTAACCTTTGGCAGCCTTCCGGCTCCGCTCCGGATTCTCTGCCGAATGATTTGTTCGGCAACATTGATGCGCCTGCTAAGCCTAAGGTTCACGCCTCTGCAGCTCCCCGTATAGCATCTTCTTTTGCTCAGCCGCAGCCTCACCCGGCTGCCGCTCCGGCTCACACTGCAGCTCCTGCCGCTCCGGCAGCAAAGTCTGAAGTGAAAGCCGAAGAGGTCAAAGCGGAAGTCAACCCTTTCGGCAGCTATACCCCGCAGCCTCAGAAAAAGGCTGAGCCGGCACCTGCTCCGAAGGCCGAACCGAAGGAACCGCAGCCTGAAGCCATCAACCCGTTCGGTCAGGCTTTCAGCCGTCCGATCGCAACACCTGATGCCGGTGCCTTCGAAGGCCCGAAAGACAACACGATTTTCGGCAACTTCCACGCCAGCAACAATATTCGTCCTGCCAGCGATGTCTTCGCAACCCTGAATCCTCAGGCCGGCAACGGCAATGACAGCGGGCTGTGGACGGCCAATCAGCCTAACGGCGCACCGGAAGCTAAAGGCCAAGGTGCGGCAGAAGCCAAGGCGGAAGACGAAAAACCGCGTTTCGAATACGGCATCCCCGCTTTCCTGCGCAAGAAGAACTAAGGTTTGGCCGCATCTGTCAACTACCTCGGCCTAAAGGCCGGGGCTTGAAATAGCCTCTAGTTGACTAGCCTCAGGCCGTCATTTGGCGGACTACGTTGGTTGAGAATATATAGGCACCGCGGGATGTAGATACTAGTCCCGCGCTCTGCGGCCGATGGTTAAAAGCTCCGAGAGGTAGGAGCGGTGCTGTCGGTACGAAACCCCTTCCAACATTGGCGAAGGATCACAACCGGTCGAAAGACCGAGGAGACAAAACTTGAGAGTATTTGTTTTGAACAAACGCGGCAAACCGCTTATGCCCTGTTCACCGGCAAAAGCGCGGCTTCTGCTTAAAGAGAAGAAAGCTATTGTGAAGAGGAGAACGCCTTTCACTATTCAGCTGACGATTGCAACGGGTGAGACCAAACAGCCGGTGGGTCTGGGCGTTGATGCCGGGTACAAACATGTCGGACTGTCCGCATCAACGGACAAGGCTGAACTTTATGCATCCCAAGTCGAACTGCGACAGGACATCACCGATCTGCTCTCCGCTCGTCGTGCGTTACGACGGGCTCGCAGAAACCGCAAAACGCGCTACCGCGCGCCAAGATTCAACAACCGCATCCGCACCAAGCGCAAAGGCTGGCTTGCTCCGTCGGTTGAAAACCGAATCAACGCGCACTTGTCGCGCATAGAAGCGGTTCTTCGACTGCTTCCAGTCACGAAGATCACCGTGGAAACGGCGTCCTTCGACATGCTGCTGCTGAAGAATCCAGACATTGCAGGGAAAGAGTACCAAGAGGGCGAACAACTCGGCTTCTGGAACGTCCGCGAGTACGTTCTTTTTAGAGACGGGCACGTTTGTCAGCATTGTTACGGCAGATCGAAAGACCCGGTGCTCAATGTTCATCATCTGGAAAGCAGGCGCACGGGCGGAGATTCGCCCGGCAACCTGATTACGCTTTGTGAGACGTGCCACGAAGCGCTTCATCGCGGCGAAATCGCGCTGAAGACAAAGCGCGGACACTCGTTCCGTGCGGAAGCCTTCATGGGAATGATGCGCTGGGAGGTTTTGAACCGCCTAAAGGCGTCGCATTCTGAGTTGGAAGTGAACAACACCTACGGCTACCGGACTAAGCACGCACGGATCGTGAACGGCATCGACAAGTCGCATTGTGCGGATGCTTTTTGCATTGCCGGCAACCTCGGCGCCGAAAGGCTATGCGAATTCTTCTTCCAGAAGCAGACGCGTCGGAACAATCGGCAGATTCACAAGCTCTCCATTCTCAAAGGCGGCATTCGAAAGCGCAATCAGGCTCCCTTTGAGATCAAAGGCTTCCGTCTTTTTGACAAGGTTGCCTGCAAGGGAGAAGAAAGCTTCATTTTCGGCCGTCGATCATCCGGGTACTTTGATGTTCGAAAGCTTGATGGAACCCGCATTTCAGCCGGCATCAGCTACAAGAAGCTGCGTCTGCTGGAAAAGAGACGAACCTATTTAACAGAAATTCGAAAAGAGGAGGCGCTTCCTCCCCTGCCTGAAGGCAGGGGTCTCCGCGCCTAAAAGTGATGATCAAACAGAGAACGCTTAAGAAGGTATTCTCCACCGTCGGTATCGGTTTGCACTCCGGCCGCAAAGTCCGTCTGACTCTGCGGCCGGCACCTCCCGATACCGGTTTGGTGTTTACTCGAACCGATTTGAAGCCGCCCGTTGCGATTAAGGCTGAGCCTGAACGCGTCAACGACACGCGCATGGCGACGACGTTGGATAAAGACGGAGCCCGTATTGCGACGATCGAGCACTTGATGAGTGCGCTGTCCGGTTTGGCGATCGACAACTGCTACATCGATGTCGATGCACCTGAGATCCCGATTATGGACGGCTCCGGCTCTACGTTTGTCTTTTTGATCAGAGCTGCCGGTATCCAGGAACAGGATGCTCCGCGAAAATTCGTCCGTGTGAAGAAAAACGTCTCCATCCACGTCGGCGACAAGTGGGCTTCCCTTGAACCTTATGACGGCTACAAACTGTCTTTTGCAATTGACTTCGGTCATCCGGCGATTGACGAAACAGCTCAGTTTGTTGAAGTTGACTTCAACAAGGAAAACTATATCGAAAGCGTTTCCCACGCCCGTACCTTCGGCTTTGTGAACGACTTAGAGATGCTCTGGGGCATGGGCTTGGCACAAGGCGGAACATTAGACAACGCGATTGTGCTCGATGATTTCCACGTCTTAAATCCGGGCGGTCTGCGCTCTCAGGACGAGTTTGCAAAACATAAGCTCTTGGATGCCATGGGCGACTTGTACGTTTTAGGTCATCCGCTGGTGGCGCACTACCGTGCCTTCAAGTCCGGTCACGAAATCAACAACAAACTTCTGCGCACGCTGTTAGCGGATCCCGAAAACTGGGAGTTTGTTGAATACCAGGATGAACACAGTGCTCCGAAGGCCTTTACCGAAGCGGTAAAAGAACCTTCGAACTAAGAAACAAAAACTTCTTGTTTTTGCCCGCGCAAGCCGCGGGCTTTTTCTTACCTGCGGCCGGGACCTTGATGTTCTTGAAGGGTGGCGGCAAGTTTGGCCATTGCTTCCTTTAAGGGTGAGCTTTCCGGGAGACGGTCCGCTAATTCTTTAGCGCCCTCAACCGCACCGGGACCGCCGATTGCGGGGCCGCTTTCCGTGAAGAGAAAGGGCTGCGGATGCAGACCGCATCGATCAATGACAGGTTTGACTTTCATGGCGCCGAAGCCTTTCTCGGCAAGTGCTTTTTCGACCGAGGGCTGGAACATCGTGAAGCGGCGGACAAAAAGCGGATTGGGCAGTCCGATTTCCAAGAGGAGAACTTCTTTGATCAGATCGCGAGGATCTTCGTCCGGATCGATGTCGTATGGGTTTTCGTCTTTGATGCGAACCTGTTGGACAGTAAGCCTAAGACAGTCCGGCGTGACCGAGGCGCCCAATTTGTAGCTTTGGCATACGGGATCAATCACCGCGGCGAGGCGCTTCGCTAATTTCAGGAATCCGAAATGCTTAGCCAAAGTACCTCTTTGAAGAACTTTGGAGATCGGTTTTTGTGCAGATCGCGGGTACATTTCAGAGCCAAAATAAATAAGACATTGTGCCGTCTAACTTAGCAAAATGAAAAGCTTAATTCAATTCTTAGCATGATTGAATAAGTGAAAAAGCACACTTTCTATGCAACTTGTAAAAGGACGGGCAAAAACTGTTTAGTGTTGTAAAATCAGTGAGTTTCAAAATTGGCAAGGTGTAACTGCCAATGGGAGGCGTTGTGCCTCCGTTTTTATTAAGAGAAAGAATTAATGGCCAGTTTCCTGACAAAAATTTTTGGTAGCCGCAACGATCGACTGATTAAGCAATATCGCCGTAAAGTCGCTGCGATTAATAAACTTGAGCCCGAAATGAAGGCATTGAGCGACGAACAGCTCAAAGCTAAAACGGCTGAATTCCGTCAGCGTTTAGCCGACGGCGCTTCCTTGGACTCTCTCCTGCCGGAAGCATTCGCCGTCGTCCGTGAGGCAAGTTTCCGTGTTCTCGGAATGCGTCACTTTGACGTGCAGTTAATCGGCGGTATGGTCTTAAACGACGGCAAGATCGCTGAAATGCGTACCGGTGAAGGTAAAACTTTGACCGCAACATTAGCGGTTTACCTCAACGCATTGCCCGGTAAAGGTGCGCACGTCGTGACCGTGAACGATTACTTGGCAAGCCGTGACGCGGTATGGATGGGTAAGGTTTACAACTTCCTTGGAATGAGTGTCGGAACGATTCTTTCCAATCAGCCGAACGATCAGAAGCAGGCCGCTTACGCTGCCGATATTACCTACGGTACGAATAATGAATTCGGCTTTGACTACCTCCGCGACAATATGGAGTACGAGACCGGCGCACGCCGCCAGAGAGGTCTGTTCTTCGCGATCGTGGACGAAGTTGACTCCATTTTGATTGACGAGGCCAGAACCCCGCTGATTATTTCCGGCCCTGCCGAAGGCAGCACGGATATTTACGTTGCGATCGACAAGATCCCCGACATGCTGGTTCGCCAGAAACAGGAAAAGGGCGAAGGCGACTACTGGGTTGATGAAAAGCAGCACACCGTTCAGCTTTCTGAAGCCGGCCACGAGAAAGTCGAAAAAATCATGGTCGACATGGGTCTGCTGCCTGCCGGCCAAAGCCTTTATTCTCCGACGAACATCATGCTGCTTCACTATCTGAATGCAGCGCTCCGTGCTCATACGCTCTTTGTCAAAGACCAGCACTATGTCGTTCAGAACGGCGAAGTCATTATCGTTGACGAATTCACCGGTCGTTTGATGAAAGGACGCCGTTGGTCCGACGGTCTGCATCAGGCCGTTGAAGCCAAAGAAGGCGTTGAAATTCAGCAGGAAAACCAGACTTTCGCGTCTATTACCTTCCAGAACTACTTCCGTATGTATGAAAAGCTCTCCGGTATGACCGGTACGGCCGATACGGAAGCTTATGAATTCCAGGAAATTTACGGTCTGGAAACGGTTGTCATCCCGACACACCGCATGATGATTCGTGATGACCAGCAGGATAAGGTCTATCGCACTGCAAAAGAAAAATACAAAGCTATCGTTGATGACGTTAAAGAGTGCTACGGCCGCGGTCAGCCGGTTCTTGTCGGTACGACCTCGATCGAAAACTCCGAACTTATCAGCGACATGCTGACTCAAGCAGGCATTCCGCATAATGTGCTCAATGCTAAGCAGCATGAAAGAGAAGCTCAGATCGTTATGGAAGCCGGCCGTCCCGGCATGGTTACGATTGCCACCAACATGGCCGGCCGCGGTACCGACATCGTCTTAGGCGGCGGCATCAGCAAGGCTCTTGAACAGATCGACAACGATGAAACCCTTTCTGAAGAACAGAAGAAGGCTCAGAAAGAAGAAATCAAAGCGAAGTGGCAGGTTGACCACGACCGCGTTGTGGAACTCGGCGGCTTGAGAATTATCGGTTCCGAGCGTCACGAGTCCCGCCGTATCGACAACCAGCTGCGCGGACGTTCCGGCCGTCAGGGTGACCCAGGTTCTTCCCGCTTCTATCTGTCCATGGAAGATCCGCTGCTCAGAATCTTCGCTGGCGAAAAGATGCAGGCTTTGATGAACAAGCTGCGTCTGCCTGAAGGTGAAGCCATTGAAGCAGGTATTGTTTCCCGCTCCATTGAAACTGCTCAGCGTAAGGTCGAATCCCGCAACTTCGATATTCGTAAGCAACTGCTTGAATACGATGACGTGGCAAACGATCAGAGAAAAGAAATCTACGCTCTGCGTAACGAAATCCTGGAAAACAAAGATGTGTCCGGTCCTGTGAAGGAGCTTCGCGACGGATATTTCACCAGCCTGTTCCGCCACTATGTTCCGGCAGATACCGTCGAAGAACAGTGGGATCTTGAAGGCTTAGAAAAAGAACTGAAAGAACAGTGGAATCTGGATGTTCCGCTCAAGGCTACACTGGAAAAATCCGAAAGCTCCGACGACCAGGAACTTCTGGATATGCTGCTTGCAGCCACCAACAAGGTTTACGACGAAAAAGTCGCCTTGGTCGGTCACGAAGCTTTTGCACAGTTTGAACGCAACGTTCTGCTTCAGTTCCTGGATCAGCGCTGGAGAGAGCACCTCAGCCAGCTCGATATGCTCCGTCAGGGCATCTATCTCCGCGGCTATGCTCAGAAACAGCCGAAACAGGAATACAAGCGCGAAGCTTTTGAACTGTTTGCCAACTTGCTTGAAACTGTCGGTGCCGACGTCACCCGCGTTCTGATGAATGTTCAGATTCGTCAGCCGGAACCTGAAGAAGTCGCAGCGGCTCAGCAGGAAGCTCAGGCTCCCGCTCAGCAAGAAGCCCTTCCTCAGGAAGAAGATCCGTTTGCGCATGTCGGACGTAATGATCCCTGCCCCTGCGGCAGCGGCAAGAAATTCAAAGACTGCCACGGCAAACTTCGTTAATCTGAATTAATGGAAAGACGGCTCTCGGTGAAAACACCTTGAGCCGTTTTCTTTTGGCCGACATTCGTGCTCTAAAATCGAAAAATTAAATCAAAAAATTTTTGAGAAAAAAGGAAAAGCAATATGGCAATCAATCTCTTCCCGCCCGAACCGTCTGAGATTTACTCGGTTCCCGGAGTTGTCCTCGGCGTTGCGGCAGCCAATATCCGTAAACCCAACCGCAATGACGTTCTGGTGGTTGAGTTGGCATTAGGATCCCGCGTCGCAGGCGTGTTTACTTCTAATCGCTTCGCGGCAGCGCCTGTTCAGGTTTGCAGGACTCACTTAGCTGAAACGAATAACATCAGAGCATTAGTCGTCAACACCGGCATAGCAAACGCAGGTACCGGCGAACAAGGTCTCCAAGACGCTCAGGAAACCTGCAGAAAGGTTGCGGATATCTTCGACTGCTCTCCGATGCAGGTTCTGCCATTCTCGACCGGTGTCATCATGGAACCGCTCCCCATGAACCGTCTGCTTAAAGGCGTGGAAGAAGCCGCTAAGCATTTGTCGAGAACCAATTGGATCGCAGCGGCCGAAGCCATCATGACAACGGACACCGTTCCCAAATGCGTTTCCCAGCGTGTCATGCTGGATGACGAGGAAATCACGATCACCGGTATCAGCAAAGGTTCCGGCATGATCGAGCCGCACATGGCAACGATGCTGGGCTTCATTGCGACCGATGTTGCCATCGGTCAGGACCTAATCGACAAAGTCGTCAAGATGGTGGCCGATGCTTCTTATAACCGTATTACCGTCGACGGGGACACGTCCACGAACGACTCGTTCGTTTTGATTTCTACCGGATGCAGCAATGCTCGCCCGATCGAAAGTATGGACGACCCGCGCTTTGATGATTTGCTGGATTCTTTAATCGAAGTCGGACAAAAGCTTTCTCAAGCGATGGTCCGAGACGGAGAAGGCGCAACGAAGTTCATTACCATTACGGTGGAAGATGCGAAAAACGAAGCGGAAGCCCTCAAAGTTGCCTACGCCGTCGCTCATTCTCCGTTGGTTAAGACAGCCTTCTTTGCTTCCGACCCTAACCTTGGCCGAATTCTGGCCGCGGTCGGCAACTCAAAGATTCCGGATTTGGACGCAACGAAAGTTTCTCTTTGGCTGGACGACGTTTTAGTCGCCAAGAACGGCGGCCGTGCTCCTGAATATATGGAGGAGCAGGGCGTTGCTGTGATGAGCCAGGATGAAATTACCGTTCGTATCAGCCTCGGCCGTGGAGATGCCTGCGAAACTGTTTGGACCACAGACCTTTCTCACGATTACGTTTCGATCAACGCAGATTACAGAAGCTAAATACAGAGATGGCAGACGCAAAACTCGAACAAAAACTGGAACGTCTTCTCGATCGACTGGAAATTCTTCTTCCCAAGACCGAGGATGAAGTAGATTGGAGCGCAGCGGCTTTTCGGTGGCGCCGCAAACAATACTTGGGCATGTCCTACGGCGTCCTCGAGCCGATTCATCGAGTCGCACTCGTAGATCCGGATTCGATTAAGAATGCGGATCAGCAGAAAGCCGCGTTGCTCAGAAACACGGAGCAGTTTGTTCGAGGTTTGCCCGCAAATAATGTTCTTTTAACCGGTGCGCGAGGCACCGGAAAATCCTCTCTTATCCGTGCGTGTTTGAAGCAGTTTGCAGATCAAGGACTGCGTCTCATTGAAGTCGATAAAGAAGATTTAAAGGATCTGATCGACATTGCTCAGCGCATCGCCGATCGACCCGAAAAATTTATTGTTTTCTGCGATGATTTGTCTTTTGAATTCGGAGAAGGCGGATACAAAGCACTGAAAGCGATTTTGGACGGCTCCGTGGCTTCGACCGGAGACAATCTGCTGGTGTACGCAACATCCAATCGTCGTCACTTAATGCCGGAGAAAATGCAGGACAACCTTGCCAGCAGCATGGACGAAGACGGCGAACTCCATCCGGCTGAGACGATCGAAGAAAAGATGTCGTTATCCGAGCGTTTCGGTCTTTGGTTGAGCTTCTACCCGTTCTCTCAAAAAGAATATTTAGCGGTCGCCGAAGGCTGGACAAAACATTTCGGCGGAGAAATCTCCGACAGATGGCAAACCGAAGCATTGCAGTTTGCACTGCAGCGCGGTTCTCGTTCCGGCCGTGTGGCTTACCAGTTTGCACGCGACTGGGCAGGAAGAATGCATTTGGAGACTGAGCATGACAACTAAACCGACCGAAGTGGTTGTTGCCGTGGCTTTTGATAAAGACGGACGTTTTCTGATGACTTCGCGTCCCGAAGGAAAAGTCTATGCGGGCTACTGGGAATTTCCGGGCGGCAAAGTCGAAGCCGGAGAAACTCTTGAGGAAGCGCTTGTCCGTGAAATGAAAGAAGAACTCGGCGTTCAGGTAACTGATTGCCGAGGGGTTTATTCAACGGTGTTCACGTATCCTCATGCCACCGTGCATTTGCATTTCCTGCATTGCCGTTTGAATCCTGAAGAGCTGAAATGTCTCGAAGGACAGACATATCGATTCTGTACCTTAGAGGACTTACCGCATCCGATTTTGCCGGCGACGGAGCCGGTACTAGCGCAGGTGACGGCGAGAAAGTAGTTCTACTTCTCTAGGTCAGCTTTATGTGCGGCGAGTTTGCCGGTGGCGAGTGCATCGGCAGAGATATCAAGATCGTCGTCGCCTTCCATCGGTTTATCTTTGATGGAATATTTCCCTTCTGCCCACGCGCCGAGATCGATTAAGCGGCAACGTTCGCAGCAGAAAGGACGATACGGGTTCTTGTCTGAGTATTCACATTCACGCCCGCAGGTCGGGCATTTAACTTTAATTGCCATTTTTACTACATATTGCATAAACCGAGGCGGAAAGGCATCACCTCGGGAATTTCCGCGATCGGACCGCTGCCGAAATTGGCGCCGGAGAAACGAACCGAAAGGAGATAACGGTTCGCGGAGATCTTCGGAATCATATTCAGTTTAGGATCCACAAACACTTGGAGCAGTGTAAACGTTTTGCCCTGAAGGTCTTTCTGGTAAGAGCCTTTGATCGCTTCCACGTCATTTAACTCAGCTGTGCCGCGCAGCAGATTCAAAATCAAATCGATGGCGTTGCTGTAGGGGAGCAGGGGCTTTATCCACTCATTGAGATAGTGCTTGCGTTCTTCAGCCGAAAGGTGAAGCCAATGGTGGTAAACAGGGACGTCGAATTCACAGGTTCCGGCAGGAATGCCTGAGCGCTGTCCGACTGTTTTAAGGAATTCGTTCTGGCTGGAGAGATGGGAGATTCTGACGCCCACGCAGCTTAATTCGGCTCTGCTGGCTTGGAGTTTGTCCAAGGTTTCTTTTAAGGATTCCTGGTCAACGTTGTCATTATTTGCGAGAGGTTCCAAGCAGGACCGGAAGCGAGCAAGTTCGTGCAGGAGGTCATTTTTTTGATCTCCGCGGGTTGTGACCTCTTGAATTTCAAAGTACTTGATGATGGCTGCTCGGTGATCGTTCGCATTTTCCTGTTGAGCGAACCATGTCAGCTGTTTAAAAAGGTCAGCCAGTCTCAAAAAAGTACGCAGTTTTTCGTTGGAGGGAAACTCATATCGTAATAAGGTTTCGGTCATTCCAATCTCTCGCAGTCCTAGAATAATTTTATATTTTCCCCTTAACGGTCGGTAATGGAAATGATTACCGCCGAAGGCGTTCGGCTATCGAAAAATCTCTCAGAAATAACGCAAAAACATCAGGGGATTCTCCTATACGATTGTACACAATGGGAACGTTAAGACTAAGAAAATAAGCTGTTGTATCTCTCACTGCGAGACAATAAGTTATATGCGTCGGAATGGGAAGAAACTCAGTTTTCTTTGGTCAGTGCAAGGTACAACGAATGAAGTTTTAGTACTGAGGCCTTCAGCATCTCACAGGTACCGACATTTTCAATGACATCGTCCGCAGCATCCAGTCTTTGGGCGGTCGTCGCCTGAGTCGAAATAATCTTTTTTACGGCTTCCGGCGTTAGATGACTTCTTTGAACTACTCTCTCGATTCTTAGAGCTTCGGGCGCTTCGACGACAAGCAAGCGATCGATGGACGAACGCCAAAAGGGGCTTTCAATGAGAAGCGGGACACTTAAGATCGTGTACGGGGACTGTGAGGCGTCGAGTTGGCGCTGACACTCTTTGCGAATTAAAGGATGAAGGATATTTTCCAGAGCCGTTTTAGCCGCAGGGTCAGAAAACACCAACTCTCTAATGAATTTTCGATTCATGGAGCTGTCGGGAGAGGCTGCTTCAGGCCCGAAGTGTTTAACGATATCCGGCATTGCGCCGCCGTTTACCGCGGTTAATTGCCGCGAGACGACATCTGCATCCACAACTTCGATCCCTAATTCCTCAAATAAGTCAGAAACCGTTGTTTTGCCGGAACCAATCCCGCCTGTCAGACCGATCACTTTCATGGAGTGCCTATTGTTAAATTGAAAGCGGCTTCTTTACTCCTATAGAGAAGAAAGCGCCGATGTTCTAAATCAAGGAGCCCCTTATTTGGCTTGTAAGACCTGATCAATCCAGTCTTTTGTAAGCTGTTCGCGTAGCCGGCCTTTCTCAGACAACGGGACGCCAAGCATATGAATATTCTTTAAATCCAGCACAGGGTCGTCAACTTTGACGTCGGTACGGGTCGGAACGTACCTAATCTTATTTTTGATAAGGAATTCGGCCAGTTTAGGTGAAGTGGCCCAGTCTAAAAATTCTTTTGCCTCTTTCGGATGTTTAGCACCTTTTACAAGAGACACAACTTCGATGCCGAAGGTAACGCCTTCTTTCGGATAAGAAATCGTGACCGGATATCCGAGCTGGACGATATCCAGCGCATCAGGCAAGTAAACCATGGCAGCAGCCGCGAGACCGTCACCGACACGCAAAGCAGGCCAAGCACCGCTCTTGGTGTACATCTGAACGTTCTTGTGAAGTTTTTTCTGGAAGTCGATACTGCCTTCGCGCCCGAATACTCTTTCTAAAGAGAAGAGGCGTTCTGTCGCAGTTCCGGAGGTTCGAGCATCGGCCAGGATAAGGCCTTCTTTGTATTCAGGCTTTAGAAAATCCTGCCAGGAAGTCGGAGCCTTCAGGTTGTTCTTTTTAAGAAAGTTGTTATTCGTGATGAAGGCAAGCGGCATGATGCCGATTCCCGTCCAATAATTTTGTGGATCCTTAAATTCTGCCGGAATGAAATCAGAGCCTTTAGGTTTATAGGGTGCTGTCAGCCCTTCGTTCTTAGCAACTTCAAGATAATCTGCCGGACCTCCCAGAAGAACATCGACTTGGGGATTACTTTTCTCTGCCTGGAGGCGGGAGAGAACTTCGCCGGAAGAAAGTCTGAGGAAGTTGACTTTGATACCCGTTTCCTTGGTGAACTGTTCAAGGACCTGAGAGGCGTATTTCTCAGGCATGGAGGCGTAAACGTTCAGTTCTGCAGCAAGAACATTAAAAGAAAGGCCAAGAACGGCTAAGGATGCAGCAAATTTAGCGACAAGTTTCATCAGCATAGAACCCAAAGATATTTCAATTATTCTGCCATAACATATTTATTTCTCCGATTTATAACGGAGGAATTTTTCGATTCTCGGAAAAATTTAAAAATCGCCCATTTCGAGCGCATAATCTTTAAAGATGCCAAGAGAAGGGGGGGGTTCTCGTGCCGTGGGTTGTTACGCTTACGATCTTAGTCGCCAGCGCGTTTCTGATGGATATGTCGTTCACGATGATTACGCCGTTTTTGCCGGTGTATTTATCATCGGAACTCGGAGCGAAGGCTTCGGAAGTCGACATGTGGTCAGGTGCGGTTTTTGCAGT
>ERZ791704.1022-NODE-1022-length-12613-cov-2.19318_pt1 | contig 12613 bp, 7 predicted proteins | sample MGYA00510045_ERZ791704 | MGnify/ENA primary metagenome ERZ791704 (study PRJEB30046, sample SAMN00715247) | human gut metagenome | study: EMG produced TPA metagenomics assembly of the A metagenome-wide association study of gut microbiota in type 2...
TAAAAAATGTATGAATAATTCATAGATTTTCTCAATACCCTGTGCTAAGATAAAATCTGGAGGAAAACTATGGATTTATTTGAATATGCAAGAGAATTAAATAAAGATAAAGAGTCGCCATTAGCAGGGAGAATGAGACCTGCAACCCTCGATGAAGTGGTGGGTCAGGAACATATTATTGGAAAAGATAAATTACTATATAGAGCAATCAAAGCGGATAAGATCAGCTCGATCATTTTCTATGGTCCACCAGGAACAGGAAAGACAACCTTAGCAAAAGTCATTGCCAATACGACCAAAGCAAATTTTGTACAGATGAATGCAACAACATCTGGGAAGAAAGATATGCAGGAAGCGGTGGCAGATGCGAAAGAATCTCTTGGAATGTATCAGAAGAAGACGATCTTGTTTATCGATGAGATCCACAGATTCAATAAAGCACAACAAGATTACCTGCTGCCATTTGTAGAAGATGGAACGATCATTTTGATCGGAGCAACGACAGAGAATCCGTATTTTGAAGTGAATCAGGCGTTGATCTCAAGATCCAATGTATTTGAACTACATTCATTAGATAAAGAAGATATTAAGAAATTGATCGTAAGAGCTATTACAGATGACGAAAAAGGAATGGGGATCTATGGAGCAACGATTACCGATGATGCACTGGATTTTCTCTCAGATATGGCAGAAGGAGATGCAAGAAGTGCTTTAAATGCGATCGAACTTGGAATATTAACAACAGAACCTGCTGAAGATGGAAAGATTCATATCGATATCGATGTAGCACAGGAATGTATCCAAAGAAGAGTGACAAAATACGACAAAGATGGGGATAATCACTATGATGTGATTTCTGCATTTATCAAAAGTATGCGAGGATCAGATCCAGATGCAGCTATTTATTATCTGGCAAGAATGATCGATGCCGGAGAAAGTGTTACATTTATTGCAAGAAGAATCATGATCTGTGCATCCGAAGATGTTGGAAATGCTGATCCGCAGGCATTACAGGTAGCAGTTGCAGCGTCACAGGCAGTGGAACGGATCGGAATGCCAGAAGCAAGGATCATACTGGCACAGGCAGTCACTTATGTAGCCAGTGCACCAAAGAGCAATGCAGCATATATGGCAGTTGATCAGGCATTAGAATCTGTCAGAAATCATAAGATCGGAGCAGTTCCTAATCATTTAAGAGATGCTCATTACAAAGGCGCAGCGAAACTAGGACATGGAATCGGATATAAATATGCGCATGATTATCCAGATCATTATGTAAAACAACAGTATCTTCCAGATGAGCTTCTTGGAACAACGTTTTATGAACCAACGGAAAATGGATATGAGAAAAATATCAAAGAATATTTGGAAAGAATCAGAAAGTAAAATAAAAATGAGCACTGAAAATGAAACATCAGTGCTCGTTCTTATTTTTACTCCATTTATACAAAAATGACATTGCCCATAAAAAGATCGGAAAGAAAAACATCAAAAACAGTGACATCCAGAATAACTGGCTTCCGCTCACTGCAAAATAGATAGTAGATCCGATGATGGCAAGCAATATCACGATCAGCAGGATCGCTGTGATCTGCTTCATATGCTTTTGTTTTTTCATCATAACATCCTTTCGTAAATATGTATACCTATGAGGTATCCTAGCATAGATTATTGTGTTTTGAAAGAGTAAAATATTTTATAAAAGAAAATGAATAAGAAGCAAAAGAGAGGACATAATAAGAATATCCAGTTAATAAAAGAACTGGATAGAGAAATACTTATCCTCCCCTTAAGTATTCCCCCACTCTGCGAAGCCGTGGAATGGGGGATTTTTATGTAAAATTGCTGTCGATTGTTGAAAAAGAGCCAGAGATTTGTTATAGTATCAAAGGAAAATAACATTTTTAAAAGAAAAGGATGGAATGAACATGGCTTTATTACAGGAATGGCGTGATTACGCATATAAATTTGACGATAGAACAGCAGAAGGACAGCAGTTCTGGTTAAATTACTTCAACATTGAAAAAGGAATCTACGAACAATTATTAGCTGACAAAGATACAGTTGTATCTGGAACAGTGAAAGAATTAGCAGACAAATACGAGACAGAATTACAGATGTTTGTAGGATTCTTAGATGGGATCAACGACAGCTTAAAAGAAGCAAACCCAATCGAAGAGATGGATGAAAATACACAGGTAAGCTTAGACATCGACTTCGAGAAATTATATTACAACATGGTTGGATGTCGTGCAGAATGGCTTTACAACTTAAAAGAATGGGATGACATTCTTACAGAAGAAAGAAGAAAAGAGTTATACAAAGAATCCAGAAATTCAACAACAGTTGTAAAAGGAAAGAAGATCGGAAGAAACGATCCATGCCCATGCGGAAGCGGTAAAAAATACAAAAAATGCTGCGGAAAAAACGCTTAATTCGTTAAAAGAAATAGTCGAATATGTAAATGAAACAAGGAAGAACCTTTTGGCTTATGTGATAGCTGAAGGGTTCTTTTATTTTAGAAAATTTTGATAAAATCCCATATGAGATAAAAATACAGAAATTATTGACATTTTGTATACATGATGTTAGAATTTCAATTAGTCGTCTAATGATTAGTTATCTAATTAAAATACTCAAAGTAAAGAAAGGAGCATACATGAAGAAGTGTGAAGGAATTTACAGTTTGATCGGCAAAGTGAATCATAAGAGTGCGATTTATGGATTTGAGCTTTTGAAAGAAGAAAATATACATCCGAGACAGATGCCTCTGATCATTCATTTAAAAAAATGCGAAGGCTGTACACAAAAAGAGTTAGCCGAGAAGATGCAGGTCAAGCCGTCTACGCTAAACGTAATGATTGGACGAATGGAAAAGAATGGATATATAGAGAAAAAACAAGACGAAAAAGATTCAAGAAAAAGCAGAATTTATTTTACTGAGAAGGGAAGAAGTATCTGTGAAGACGGTCATAAAAAATTTGTCATGATACAAGAAAAACTTCAAGAGTATTTTACAAAAGAGGAGCAGGAAGAACTCAAGAGACTGTTAAATAAATTTTGTGATTGTCTGGATGAACAGACAGAGATACTAAAAAAAGAAAGAAAGGAAAAATCAGATGCTTAAATTATTTCGATATTTGAAAAAAGCATATGTGCCTATCATTGCGATCGTGTTATTGCTGATCCTACAGGCGAGTTGTGACCTGACATTACCAACATTTACATCCAATATCGTCAATGTAGGTATTCAGCAAAAGGGTATTGAAGACGCAGTTCCTGATGTAATGAGAGAAGAAACATTTCTGGCATTGAAATCTCTTATGAAACAAGATGATGCAGATGATATGGAAGATGCTTATAAACTTTATACAAAAGATCAGGTAAAAGATTCAAAATATAAAGATTATAAAGACGGACGTTTATATGTCAGAAGATATATCTCCAAAAAAGACAGAGAACATCTTGATACGAGTATGTCAAAGGCAATGCTTAAGTTGTCAGCGCAGATGGCAAAACAGATTCAGGCCAATCCTCAGGCAGCAGCTTCTTTAAGCAAGAGCCAGAAAAAAATGATGGCGCAGATGAAGAACATGGATACAAAAGACATGCCAGATACGATCATCAGTCAGGCAGCGATTTCTTTTGTGACTTCAGAATACAAAGCAATCGGACTTGATATTGACCAGATGCAGACACATTATCTGTTAGTGACAGGAGCAAAGATGATCGGGCTTGCGTTCTTGATCATGGCAGCAGCAGTGAGTGTTACTTTATTGTCAGCACGTTTAGCTGCGAAATTAAGTCGTATTCTGAGAGAGAAAGTATTTGAGAAAGTTATGTCGTTTACAAACTCTGAGTTTGATAAATTCTCAACAGCCTCATTGATCACAAGAAGTACGAATGATATCCAGCAGATTCAGATGTTTATGACGATGCTATTCCGTATCGTCGTATACGCACCATTAATGGGAATCGGAGGTATTTTCAAAGTATTAACAACCAATGCGAAGATGACATGGACGATCGCTATCGGTGTGATCGCGATCATGTTAGTGATCTTTGTATTATTTAAGGTAGCGATGCCAAAATTTAAGATCTTACAGAAACTGATCGACCGATTAAACTTAGTAACAAGGGAAATTCTTACTGGACTTTCCGTAATCCGTGCATTCAGTACAGAAAAACATGAAGAAGAACGTTTTGATAAAGCCAATATGGATCTGATGAAGACAAATTTATTTGTAAACAGAGCTATGACATTTATGATGCCAACAATGATGCTGATCATGAATGGTTTAACTGTTCTGATCGTATATGTTGGAGCATCCAATATTGATGCAGGAAAGATGCAGGTTGGAGATCTGATGGCATTTATCCAGTATGCAATGCAGATCATTATGGCATTCTTATTTATCTCCATGGTATCTATTATGATGCCTCGTGCACAGGTTGCAGCAGAACGTGTCAATGAGATCTTAGATATGGAAGTCATGATCAAAGATCCAGAAGAACCAAAAGAATTTTTACCAGAGAAAAAAGGTGAAGTTGAATTTAAAAATGTATATTTCTGCTATCCTGATGCAGATGAAGCAGTGCTTCATAATATCAGCTTTACAGCACCAGCTGGTAAAACAACCGCATTTATTGGAAGTACAGGTAGTGGTAAATCAACATTGATCAACCTGATTCCTAGATTCTTTGATGTCAGCCGTGGAAGTATTTTGGTTGATGGGGTGGATATCCGTGATGTAAAACAGCATGATTTATGTGAAAAGATCGGATACGTACCACAGAAAGGAGTATTGTTCTCAGGAACGATCGAATCCAACTTAAAATATGGAAAAGAAGATGCAACGATCGATGAAGTGAAACGTGCAGCAAGAATCGCACAGGCAACAGATTTCATTGAGGAGAAAGAGGAAAAGTATGATTCACCGATCGCACAGGGCGGTTCCAACGTATCTGGTGGACAGAAACAGAGATTATCAATTGCAAGAGCTATTGCAAAAGATCCTGAAATCTATATTTTTGATGACAGTTTCTCAGCACTCGATTATAAGACAGATGTGAAACTTCGTTCTGAACTTCAGAAAGAAACGAATGGAAGTACAACACTGATCGTAGCACAGAGGATCAGTACGATCCTTCATGCAGACCAGATCATCGTCTTAGATGAAGGAAATATCGTAGGAAAAGGAACTCATGAAGAGTTATTAAATACTTGTCCGGTTTATCAGCAGATTGCCAAATCGCAATTATCAGAAGATGACCTTAAGAAAGCAAGGGAGGTGTCTGACCATGAGTAATAATCGAAGAAGAGGTCCGATGGGTGGACCAGGCAGAGGAATGGCACCAGGCGAGAAAGCCAAAGATTTAAAAGGAACAATGGTCAAACTGATCAAATATATGAGACGTTTCTATGTTCCGATCGTTATGGTAATCATTTTTGCTATTGCAAGTACCGTGTTTAACATTGTTGGACCAACGATCTTAGGAGATGCAACAACTGAGATCTTCAAAGGACTGGTTCGCAAAGTATCTGGTGGAAGTGGAATTGATTTTGATAAAGTTAAACATATTTTATTGATGTTGTTAAGCTTATATGTAGCAAGTGCGATTTTCTCATTTATTCAGGGACTGATCATGACACATGTATCAAATAATGTCAGTTACCAGATGAGAAAAGATATTTCAGAGAAGATTCATCGTATGCCAATGAAATATTTTGAAAGCAGAACCTATGGTGAAGTATTGTCAAGAGTTACAAATGATGTTGATACATTAGGGCAGAGCTTAAACCAGAGTATGACACAGATCATCACATCAACGACACAGATCGTCGGTGTATTTATTATGATGATCCGTATCAGTATTCCGATGACGATCGCAGTTTTATTGACACTTCCATTATCTATGGGATTGATCGGATTGATCATGTCAAAATCTCAGCCATATTTCAAGGCACAGCAGAAACATCTTGGAGAGTTAAATGGACAGGTAGAAGAAATCTATAGTGGACATAACATTGTCAAAGCATTTAACAAAGAAGAAAGCGTGATCGAAGAATTTAAAGAAGTAAATGGAAAACTTTACAATTCTAGATCGGAAGAACAATTCTTCTCAGGAGCAATGATGCCGCTGATGCAGTTTGTTGGAAATTTAGGTTATGTAGCAGTAACAATATTAGGTGGATATTTAGCAATCAAGAAGACAATCGAGGTAGGTCAGATCCAGTCATTCTTACAGTATGTAAGAAACTTCAGCCAACCGATCACACAGTTAGCACAGGTAGGTAACATGATGCAGACGACCGCAGCATCTGCAGAACGTGTCTTTGAATTCCTGGAAGAAGAGGAGGAGATCGAAGTTGAAAAAGACGCAGTACCTGTTGATACACTTGCTGGAAATGTAACATTTGAACATGTAAACTTCGGATACAACAAAGATCAAACGATCATCAATGACTTCTCCGTCGATGTCAAAGAAGGACAAAAAGTTGCGATCGTAGGACCAACTGGAGCTGGAAAGACAACGTTGATCAAACTTCTGATGCGTTTCTATGATGTGAATGGAGGCTGCATTAAAGTAGATGGCCATGATATCAGAGAATTCAAGAGAAGTGACCTAAGAGAAATGTTTGGTATGGTGCTTCAGGATACATGGCTTTACAATGCAAGTATCCGTGACAATATCCGCTATGGTAAATTAGATGCAAGCGAAGAAGAAATCCAAGGAGCAGCAAGAGCTGCATACGCACATCATTTCATTGAAACACAGCCAGGTGGATATGATATGGAGATCAACGAAGAAAGCAATAATATCTCCCAAGGACAGAAACAGTTATTAACGATCGCAAGAGCAATCTTAGCAGATCCAAAGATTTTGATCCTTGATGAAGCAACAAGTTCGGTCGATACAAGAACAGAAGAACGAATTCAGATGGCAATGGATAATCTGATGCAAGGAAGAACAAGTTTTGTGATCGCCCACCGCTTATCAACGATCAAAGATGCCGATGTGATCTTGGTTATGAATCACGGAGACATTGTAGAACAGGGAAATCATGAAGAACTGCTGGCTAAGGGTGGATTCTATGCGGATCTTTATAATAGCCAGTTTGAAAACGCTTAAGAATAATAAAACATTGTGAAAAAAGGGAAAACGAAAGTTTTCTCTTTTTTTATTCTAATATAGAAAAGATTTTCACGGGATTAAATAGACGGATATAGCAAATTTTGGTATAGTTAAATAGAACAAAAATATATACAGATATAGAATCAAGGAGAATCAAAGTTATGAAGAAGAATCAGACACAGATTAAAAAATATGCGGCTGTGATCAGTATATTCTTAGCGGCAGTCATCGTAGGACTTTTTGTTTTCTTCTTTTGCATAAAACGTTCTGTTGAACAAAGATCAAAAAACACGATGAGGAACAACGTGGTCAGACAGAGTGAGCATTTAAGAACAATATTAGATATTCAATATGATTACTTAAATGGATTAACAGAAGAGATTGGTAAGACAGACCATCTGTTAGCAAAGAAGAATATGGATTTGATCAAGTCGATCACAAAACATACAGATTTTTGTGGGACTGCATTGATCGAGCCAAATGGGGATGCTCATTATGACAATGGATTGATAAAGAATTTATCGCATCGAAGATATTTTAAAGAAGTGATCAGTGGAAAAAGAACATTAAGTGATCCATTAGATAGTAGTATTTCTGGATCAACAAGAGTTGTGTTAGGAGTTCCTATATATAACAGCAAACACAAAGTGATCGGAGCTCTTGGAGGTTCTTATGACGTAACAGCTCTAAGTCGTATGCTGTTTGAAGATCTTTTTAATGGACAAGGATGCAGTATGATCATTGCGCAAAACGGAGAAATCATTGCATTTGAAGGAGATACATCTTACTGGAATCTTGATTATAGAGATAATTTCTATAAATGTTGTTGCAAATGGATCATCAAAGACAAAGTAACAGTGAAGAAAATCAAACAGGATTTTAAAGAAGGAAAAGAAAATCTTGTAACGGCAGACAGCAAGAAAGAAGGGACAAGAAGACATTACTTTGCATATATGCCAATGGGGGCCAATGGTTGGATGCTCTGTTATGCATTACCAGAACAGGCAGCACAACAGTCATATAACTTCATTGAAGACTACGAAATAAGCTTTATGATCGTATTTATTGTTTTGGTGACCTTATTGATCCTGTATATTGTTTATGAGAATCATACAAGGAACAAAGAATTACTGAAATATGCACAAACTGACGCATTGACAGGATTATATAACAAAGAAACAACCGAGCAGTTAACGGATGAACTTTTATCAGAAGATGAGAATAAGTACCATGCATTTTTGATTTTGGATGTGGACTGTTTTAAGCAGATCAACGATATCTATGGACATGCAGTCGGGGATATCGTGTTACAGAACTTCTAAAAGGCACTTTCCGTGAAGGAGATATATTAGGAAGGATCGGTGGGGATGAATTCGGAGTCATTATGAAGAATATCCAGACAAAGGATATAGCAATGAAGAAAGCAGAAGAATTGCTGGCTAAAACACAAGCATACAAGATCGACGAATTGAAAGGAAATAATATCTCCATCAGTATCGGGATCAGCACAGCCCCACAAGACGGGGACTGCTACATGGATCTCTATAAACGCGCCGATCAGGCACTTTACCAGGCAAAACGAAGTGGAAAAGCAAGAGTGTGCAACTATTTCTCATGAAAATAGTCTTTTACCAATTTTACCACAGTTCCAGATAGAAGGAACAAAGCGATCAAGTTCGGAATCGCCATCAGACCGTTGAATGTTTCTGCGATACTCCAAAGCATTCCAAGGTCTACAGTAGCACCAAGGATCGCAACTAACGAATATACTAACATAAAAGGTTTAATAACCTTAGAGGAGAATAAAAACTCAATACAACGAGCTCCATATAATCCCCATCCGATAATGGTTGAAAATGCAAAGCAACATAACGCAACCGCAGTAAAGATGGAGATCCAGTTTCCATAAGTAGAAGTAAATCCACTGATCGTAAGTTCAGCACCAGCATCCGCACCAAATCCAATTGGAATTCCACTGCAGAGGATGACCAAGGCTGTCAATGTACAGATTAAGATCGTATCAGTAAATACTTCAAAGATACCAAGAAGTCCCTGCTTTACAGGCTCTTTTGTATCAGCACAGGCATGAGCGATCGAACCTGTACCAAGTCCGGCTTCATTTGAGAAGATTCCTCGTGCGACACCTTTTTTCATACTCATAAAGAAACTTCCAACAATACCACCAGTCACAGAAGCAGGATGGAAAGCTCCGTTAATGATAGAACCAAAAACAGCAGGCAGCTGATCGATATTTAAAACAACAACACCTAAGGCAAAGAAGATATAAATAAATGCCATAAAAGGTACTAATCTTTCAGCTACCTGTCCGATTCTTTTGATTCCGCCAAGTAAGATCAATGCCACAAGAATTGCAACAATGATACCAATGATCAGATTCGTAGTTCCAACAGAAGACTGACTGATCACGTGGAAATTCAACAAAGCAGAATTGATTGCTGTTGTGATCGTATTTACCTGAGTAGCATTTCCAGTTCCGAATACTGTTAAAACTCCGAAAGCAGAGAATAGTACAGCAAGAAAATGCCAGTTTTTGCTAAGACCATTCTTGATATAGTACATAGGACCACCAACATAATCCCCTTCTTGGTTACGTTCTCTGAAGTGAACTGCAAGTGTTACTTCGGAAAATTTCGTACACATTCCAAGAATAGCAGAAATCCACATCCAGAAAACAGCACCAGGACCACCGATTGCGATCGCACCGGCAACTCCGGCAATATTTCCAGTTCCGACTGTGGAAGCGAGTGCAGTACAGACTGCCTGAAATGGAGTCATAGATCCGTCGGATGCATCTTGCTTCTTAAAGACACGACCAAGCGTTTCCTTCATTGCATAAGGAAATTTACGGATCTGTAAAAATTTTGTTTTGATCGTTAACAGTAATCCGACACCAATGATGCAGATCATGGCTGGAACACCCCAGATAAAGTTGTTCACGGCACTGTTAACTGATTGTATAAGCTCTAACATAAATCAAACCTCTTTCAAATTTCTTTTATTAATTTGTATCTGTTCTTATATAATAGATATTTACTCATTAAGATCCATGTTACCTTAAGGTGACATGGAACATGAACAGACACAAGTGCAATCATATCATATTTACAGAAAAAAGTACAGAATCTAATCTTGACAGAGAATTAATAGATATCTTCTATAGATTTATGAAAAAAATCTAACTTGTAAAATATGTAAATAAGGACTAAACTTATATTCATAATTACGTGTAGACTTGGAGGATGAAAGATGGAGAATGAAAAACCAATACTAAGAGGAGAGCTTGCATTGATGGCAGCAATCGTGATCAATAGTTTTAGTGTAGTACTGATGCTGTATTCAGGTTCTGGAATTTCGGCAATCTCAAGTGTACCTTATGCATTTTCGGAAGTATTTAAGGAGTTATCACTAGGTACATGGACATATATATTTCAGGGAGCATTAGTGTTAAGTCTGATGATCCTAAGAAGAAAGTTTGTACCATCTTATTTATTCAGCTTCGTTGCAGGATTTGTGTTTAGTGAATTATTAGATGTCAATGAATTATGGATTGGGATCCTGCCACAGACGATCCCATGCAGGATTGCGTATTTCCTGATCAGTTATTTCTTGTTAAGTATAGGAATTGCTTTAGAAAACAGATGCCAGCTTCCGATCATTCCAACGGATTTATTTCCAAGAGAATTATCAGAAATCATTGACAAACCATATGCAAGGGTTATGTCTTGCCACAACGGGGCTTTTAACATGTCTGATGCTTGGATATTTAGATGGATTAGGTATTGGAACGATCGTTGCTGCATTTACGATGGGTAAAATGGTTTCGATCACAGGCAGTTGGATCGATCAGAGAGTTACTTTTGCATCGGTCTTAAGTAAACAGACGATATAGGGAATTAAGAGAATAGAAATAAGAAAGATGATAAATAGTTTTGAAACAATATATTTTGAATGATTATATTAAAGACGATGTCAGAATGGTAAATCCAATGATGGAAATTAATGGTTTTAAAGTAAGACCAGGATTTTTTGATCTAAATGGAGCATCAGAATTTTCATGTGGGGTGAATTTTACAGTGCATACAAGCAATGGAACATCATGTGATCTGCTATTATTTCATCCAGGAGAAGAAGAACCATATGCAATCATTCCATTTCCAGAATCATATAAGATCGGAGATGTCTATTCTATGATCGTTTATGATCTGAAATCTGAAGATTTTGAATATGCTTATCGTGTGGATGGACCATATGATGAACAAAAAGGATTACTGTTTGATAAAACAAAAGTTTTGTTGGATCCATATGCTCAGGCTGTTGCAGGACAGGAAGTCTGGGGACATAAAAGAACCAGAACGTATCATGCAAGAGTTGTAAGAGATAGTTTTGACTGGGGTGTACAGCCACAGTCAAGCAGAGAGATGAGTGATCTGATCATTTATGAGTTACATGTCAGAGGATTTACAAATCATTCATCCTCAGGAGTCAAACATCCAGGAACTTTTGCAGGATTAAAAGAAAAGATCCCATATTTAAAAGAATTAGGGATCAATGCGGTAGAATTGATGCCGATCTTTGAATTTGACGAGATGATCAACGCAAGAGAAGTGGATGGGAAACAACTTGTTGAATATTGGGGATATAATACGGTTGGATTTTTTTCACCAAATGCCAGTTATACAGCTGCTGAGGAAGTCAATAATGAAGGACAGGAATTAAAAGAATTGATCCGTGAACTTCATGAAAACGGAATCGAAGTTATTCTGGATGTTGTATTTAATCACACTGCGGAAGGAAATGAAAATGGACCATTCTTCAGTTTTAAGGGATTTGACAACAACATCTACTATTTATTAACTCCAGAAGGTAATTATTATAATTTTAGTGGATGTGGGAATTCACTAAATTGCAACCATCCAGTAGTACAGCAGATGATCCTTGAATGTTTAAGACATTGGACGGTTCATTATCGTGTAGATGGATTCCGATTTGACCTTGCAAGCATTCTTGGACGAGATGAAGATGGAATGCCAATGAATAATCCACCATTACTAAAAAGTTTAGCCTATGATCCACTTCTAAGGAATGTAAAACTGATCGCAGAAGCATGGGATGCAGGTGGATTATATCAGGTAGGAAACTTTCCAGCCAGCAAACGATGGGCAGAATGGAACGGACAGTACCGTGATACGATGCGAGGCTATCTAAAAGGTGATTTCTGGGAAGCTAATAGTGCTGCGTGGAGAATTTGTGGTTCAGGTGACTTGTATGGCGGATATTACTCTGATGGAAACAGTAATTACGCTGGATACAATTCCTGTATCAACTTCCTCACATGTCACGATGGATTTACAATGTATGATCTCTATTCTTACAATAATAAACATAATGAGGCAAATGGTTGGAACAATACCGATGGGGCAAATGACAATCGAAGCTGGAATTGTGGTATGGAAGG
>ERZ791704.1047-NODE-1047-length-12334-cov-2.73092_pt1 | contig 12334 bp, 9 predicted proteins | sample MGYA00510045_ERZ791704 | MGnify/ENA primary metagenome ERZ791704 (study PRJEB30046, sample SAMN00715247) | human gut metagenome | study: EMG produced TPA metagenomics assembly of the A metagenome-wide association study of gut microbiota in type 2...
GTTGACAATGGTCCGCGGATAAGTAAAGAGACCGAAGCTACACTCTTCAGCCCCTTCTTTTCCACCAAGCCGAACGGGCAGGGAATTGGCCTGGTGTTTATCCGGGAAGTTTTGAGCCGTCATGGTTGCACGTTCTCCCTACGTACCTACAACGATGGATTGACCCGCTTCCGTATACTATTTAATTGAAATTTGAAAGTTTTACCTTTCACCTTTCAATTTTCAATTTTTATCTTTCGCCTTTCCATTTTTAAAGAATTCTTTTGCATACTCCTCCAGTATCTTTTTGATGCCTTGGCCGATGGTTGCATAGTCTTTCTCGTCCAGATTGGCGAGTGAGGCGCGCACGCTCCATTCGGGGCCGTCAAAACCACCGCCGTTCAGCAGCACCAGAGAGGTTTCTTTGGCAAGGCGGAAGACTACGTTCAGCGGGCTGTAGGTGCGTTTCAGATATTCTACAAAGTCGTCCCCATAGAACTTCTTTGCCCAAACCAGCATGTCGATTTCTGTATAATAACCTACGCGCAACGGGTCTTCCGTCAGCGTGAAACCGGTATTCTCCCAAAGGGCATGCAATCGGCGGCGGATAATCTCCTGCATCTTTTGCTTGTATTTGTTTTCCTTGTCCAGCAGGGCAAAGGCGGCGAAAAGGCCCATCTGCATCTGTTGTGGCAATGACAGTCCGGCGGTATGGTTCAGTGCCACCTGACGGCTGTCGGCAACCATACGGTCGATAAACTTCAGTTTTTCAGGTTCCAGAGTGAGGGTGGAGTAGCGGTGGTGCAGAATCTCCCGTTTCTCTTTCGGCAGTTTGGCTATCAGCTTGTCGAACAGGTTGAATTCGTGCAGGGTAATGACCGCATTGCGCCATCCGGTGGCACCGAAGTATTTGGAGAATGAATAGACGCAAAGCGTATTGTAGGGAATTTCTGCCATGAACGAACGGAAATGTGGACTGAATGTACCGTATACGTCGTCTGTAATAATCATCAGATTAGGGTTGTCATTCCTGACGATGCTCACGATGCGCGCCATTGTATCCGGACTGAGTGTGTAGCTGGGCGGATTACTGGGATTGGTGACAAAGAGGGCCTTGATTTTAGGGCTTTTCAAGCGGTCTATGTCTTCGTCGCTGTACTGCCAGAGGTGCATCCCTTCGTTATTCATGCGGTTGGCATGTATTTTGGTCACTCGAAACTGGTAGCGGCTGAGTTGTGGGATTTCAATATAGGGGGTAAAGGCAGGAACCATGAGGACGATGCCGTCCCCTTTGTTCAGCAGGAAGTTTTCCTGCAGGGAGTCGAAGATGTAGCACATGGCGGCTGTTCCACCTTCGGTGGCAAACAGGTCATAGGCACCCCGGGGAGGACGGTTGTCGCACATCTCTTGCGAAAGGTAATCTTGCACAAGGATTTCCGTAAAATGAAGGATGCGGTCGGGCACGGGATACTGGTCGCCTACAATGCTTTCGGCCCATTCGTGTACAAGGCTGTCGGGGTCGGCGGCATGCTGCATCAGCAGGTAGTTGTAGGTTTGTTCCAGCAATTTGGCGCCCGGTACGTTATTGTTCTTTTTCAGGAAGGCTTCGAAGCGGGAGGCAATGCCTTTTTTTTCGGGGATGCCTGCAATGCCCTCGGGCAAATCCATGATGCGGCGGCACTCTTCCAGGCCGAAGCTTCCCAACAGGAAGAAGGCTTCGCGTGGAGCGGTTGCAATCCAGTTGGGGTTGCCGCGCCCTGCGTTCAGCATGGTACGGGCGGTTTTCTTCAGACTCTCGTCTGCCATGTCTATCAGGCGGTTCTTCAGTTCGAAAGGACTGATAGATTCCATTTTCTTTTCTAAAAGTTTTGTATCCATAAGCTCAAGTTTAGGTTCGTTATTTATTGTTTTCAGTCATTCGGCGAATAATCTCTGTTCATGCGGTATACTATTTCTTTCCTTGCTTGAAATTAATCGTCCGATATATGTTTCCTTTTCGTCCGACAGTTGTTGAATCATCGTCCGACAACTGTTGAATTATCGTCCGACAGCTGTCGGACGAATAGCTATTAGTGAATGGGTATATAGTCGCTTGCATTTCCGGCAATAATTCTTTGAATGCTCCGGATTAGTAAGCATTGGTACAGAATCGTCTTATATTAGCAAAACGATGACTACACCCCATATTATTAATAAGGTATTGCCCACGGCATAGGTCACGGTGTATCCCAGAGCAGGTGTCTCACTCTCAACGGCATCCTGCACCGCGCCTAAAGCGGCCGTAGTGGTACGTGCCCCCGCGCAGACGCCCAAAGCCAGTGCCGGATGGAACTTGAAAACATACCTTGCCAGCAGCAAGCCGATAATCAGCGGCAGGGTGGTGGCGGCTGCTCCCACCAGGAACAGGCTGATACCTACGTCGTGGAAGCCCTGCACGAAACTGGGACCTGCCGAAATGCCCACTACCGCGATGAACATGTTCAGACCGACATTGTTCAACACCCATTGCGAAGGTTCGGGAATGCGCCCGAAGGTGGGGTGCTTACTGCGGAGCCAGCCGAAGAACAAGCCGGCAATCAATGCGCCGCCGCTTGTGCTCAAGCTGATGGGGATGCCGCCGATATGGACGGAAAGTGCTCCGAACAAACCTCCGACAAGGATACCCAGGCCTACGAATATCATGTCCGTCTGGTTGGTAGGGCGGTCTATATACCCCAGACGTTTGGCTGCTGCTTCCACTTCCTGCCTGGTACCTACCACTTCGATGACGTCGCCGGCATCTACTACCGTTTGTGCCAGCACGGGAATGGATATTCCGGCGCGCTTGATGCTCCGGATACTGACACCGTGCATGAACTTTTCCCTTCGGATAACTGCAACCGTCTTGCCGGCAACCGTCTTGCGTGTGATTGTAACCGGTAACTTTTCGGCAGGAAAATCCAGGAGCTGGGCATCTTGTACTTCCGGCCCTATCCAGCTTTCTTCGCCTATGATGTATTCGCGGCGTCCGCTTAGCACTACTTCGTCTCCCGGCTCTATCTGTATGTTCATGCTGACTTCCACCACAACTCCGGATTTGCGGAGGCGTTCCACAAATAGACGTTTGTCGTGCTGCCGGAAGTAGACTTCCAGGTCAATCACCCGCTTTCCATTCTTGAACCATTCGTTTTCGACCCGGTAGGCACGGAAAGTGACGGGGCGTGCCGCCGGCATGAATCCCGGTTCGTCAGCCAGAGAGCTGCCCATCTTCGCCTCCAGTTCCTTGCAGGCGGCTTTCACCTTTTCCAGCCCGCCTAGCATCTTGGGACCAATGGATGATAGGACCCATGCCGAGCCTGCCGTACCGAAAATGTAGGTGACGGCGTAGGATACGGGAATGATGTTGACGTAACTTTGTCGTTGGGCCTCGTCCAGTCCCATATTGGCCATGGTGTCTTCTGCCACTCCGATGACGGCGGAGATGGTTTGCGAACCGGCCAGCAGTCCGGCAGCTTCACCGGCATTGTAGCCCATCATCAGGGCCAGCAGCCAGGTCACTAACAGTACGGATACACACATCAGTACGGCAAAGCCTACTTGGGGTAATCCGTCCTTTTTCAGTCCGCGGAAGAACTGGGGACCCACTTTATAGCCCACGGCAAAAAGGAAAAGCAGAAAAAATACCGACTTTATCGGACCCGGTACGGCTATATTCAGTTGCCCTACCAGTACGCCTACAAGCAGTACACTGGTCACTGTGCCCAGCGTAAACTTACCGATACGCAGTTTCCCCAGCCAGAATCCCAGGAATATAGTGAGGAAAATGGCAAGTTCGGGGCGTTCCCTGAGCTGGTTGAAAATCCATTCCATAATCAAGTTGTTTAGGTTATATATTGGTTGTTCCGATGCTTTCTGGAGCGTCGTTTCGCTATACAACGGCTTTTAACGGGAAGTGTTTTGTACAAAAGGAGTTTTTTAGAACATTTATTCCGTAAAACCGAACTTTAAGAAAAAGTTTTCTTCCGTACCTTTGCCATCCAAATTAGGTAAAACAAGGTATGAAGTTGTTTTTTAGGGTATTTCTGCTTATCCAGCTGGTTACTCTTCCATTGAGAGCACAATATATGGTGCAAGGCGTTGTCACCGATTCGTTGACGAAGGAGCCGTTGCCTTATACGTCAGTTTATCTGAAAGGAACTACGGAGGGAGGGATGACGGACAATAACGGCCGTTTTTCCTTCAAGACCTATCGCCCGGAGGCCACGCTGGTCATTTCGGCCGTGGGATATAATGAATATGTCCGGCTGATTCATCCTGCAAAGTCTTCTAAGTTCAATATTGCCCTTTCGCCAGCCACTTATGCACTGGATGAGGTGGTGGTGAAGCCGAAACGTGAACGGTATAAGAAAAAGGATAATCCCGCAGTGGAGTTTGTACGCAAGATGATAGAGCATCGGGATGACTACTCGCCCGACGAACGCGACTTCTGGAAACGTGACCGCTATGAAAAGATGACTTTTGCCATCAATAACTTCGACAGCTTGAAGCAACAGAAGTGGCTTTACCGTAAGTTCAAGTTTCTGACGGATTATGTCGATACCTCTGCCGTTACCGGCAGGTACTGGCCATCTCCAACCGTGAGTTACTTGCCACAGACTATTACCGCAAGTCTCCGCATAGCCGGAAACAGTGGGTCACCGCCCGCAGGCAGGCAGGAGTGGACGAGATGCTTTCCCAGCAGGGTATGGAGCAGGCTATCAGTGTCACCATGACCGATGTAGACCTTTATGAGAACAACATCACCTTGTTCACCAATAAGTTTGTCAGTCCGCTTTCCTCCCTTGGGCCGTCTTTCTACAAATATTATCTGATGGATACGCTTACCGTTGCCGGAAAGCCTTGTGTTGACTTGACATTTGTCCCTTTCAACTCCGAGTCGTTCGGTTTTACGGGACATTTATACGTCATGCTGGACAGTACCTATTTTGTAAAGCGTGCCGTCATGAACTTTCCTCAGAAAATAAATCTGAACTTTGTGGACTACATGAAGATTGAACAGAATTTTGACCGCGCGGAGGACGGTACGAGGCAGTTGCTCAATGAGAGTATCACTACGGAATTCAAGTTGGTGGACAATAGTGACGGTATTTATGCCAAGCGGGATGTGTATTACAGAAACTATCAGTATGAACCGGATGACAAGGCTCTGCAGGCTTTCCGAAAACCGGAAAAGGTGATTGAAGAGACATCGGCTTCCGGCTATTCGGAAGCATATTGGGATGCCAACCGCCAGGTGGAAGTCAGCAAGAAAGAGACTTCGGTGGACAAGATGATGGCCCAGTTGCGCAGCTATCCCGTTTATTTCTGGACGGAGAAAGTGTTGAAGGTGCTGTTCACGGGGTATATTCCCGCTCCGAAGGAAAAAGAACCTTTGTTCTATATCGGTATGATGAATACCACTATCAGCGGAAATACACTGGAAGGGGTGCGCTTGCGTGCCGGCGGTATGACGACGGCATGGCTCAATCCGCATTTGTTCGGCAGGGGCTATATGGCATACGGTTTTCGCGACCATCGTGTAAAGGGACTCGCCGAACTGGAATATTCTTTTCATAGGAAGAAGGAATATGCCAATGAATTTCCTATACATTCGTTGAAGCTCCGTTACTTGTCAGACGTCAATCAATATGGACAACACTATCTTTATACCAGTCAGGATAATGTTTTTCTTGCCTTGAAACGTCAGAAGGATGACCGTATCGGTTATCAGCGGAAGGCGGAACTGACCTATACCAATGAGTTCCATTCCGGCTTTTCCGTACAGATGACGACGCGTCTGCGTAAAGATGAATCATCCCATCTGATTCCTTTCGTCAAGCAGGACGACCATAATACGTATGTAAAAAGTATTTCGACCAGTGAACTGGAATTGAAGCTGCGCTATGCTCCCAACGAGAAATTCTTCCAGACCCAATGGAACCGTTTCCCCGTTTCGCTGGATGCTCCGGTCTTTTCGCTTACACATACCATGGCTGCCAAAGGGGTACTGGGAGGAGACTATACCTATCACTATACGGAAGCGGGTTTTCAAAAGCGTTTCTGGTTCTCGGCATTCGGTTATACGGACGTTATCCTGAAGGCCGGGAAAGTATGGAACAAGGTTCCTTTCCCTTTGCTCGTCATTCCCAACGCGAACTTGTCCTATACCATACAGCCCGAGTCCTATTCACTGATGAATGCCATGGAATTCATGAACGATGAATACGCTTCCTGGGATGTGACCTATTACTTGAACGGCTGGCTCTTCAACCGTATTCCTTTGTTGAAAAAGTTGAAATGGCGTGAAGTGCTTTCCTGTCGCGGCTTGTATGGGAATTTGAGTGATAAGAATAATCCGGCTTTTCAGCAGGATTTGTTCCGTTTTCCTGCCGGCAGCACTACAATGGGGCATACGCCATACGTAGAGGCAGGTGTAGGTGTTGAAAATATTTTCAAAGTATTGCGTGTCGATTATGTATGGCGTTTGACTTACCGAAATTTACCAAATATCGACAAATCCGGGCTCAGAATCAGTCTACACATGACATTTTAACTTAAATCTTACTAATAGGACATTAAATCGGATAAAATGACTAATCCCAATTGAGTAAAATACCCTAAATTTGAGCAATTTTTTAAACTCTAAATAATACAATGGCAATGAAAGAAAACATTAAGCCGGCAACCGGACGCCTGGGCGTGCTGGTAGTCGGAGTAGGTGGTGCGGTTGCAACCACCATGATTACCGGTACATTAGCTGCTCGCAAGGGCTTGGCAATCACACAAATGGCTGCTATGCGCATGCAGGATGGCAAAGAGAAACTTATCAAAGACATAGTGCCTTTGGCTGATTTGAATGATATCATTTTCGGCGGTTGGGACATTTTCCCGGACAACGCCTACGAAGCTGCTATGTATGCCGAGGTTTTGAAAGAGAAAGACTTGAATTTGGTAAAAGACGAACTGCAAGCCATCAAGCCGATGCCTGCTGCATTCGACCACAATTTTGCAAAACGTTTGAACGGTACGCATATTAAGAAGGCTGCTACTCGCTGGGAAATGACAGAGCAGTTGCGTGAGGATATCCGTAACTTCAAGGCAGCCAATAACTGCGAGCGTATTGCTGTGCTGTGGGCTGCAAGTACCGAAATATATATTCCTCTGTCCAAGGAGCACGAATCTCTCGCTGCTTTGGAACAGGCAATGAAGGAAAACAATACTGAAGTAATCTCTCCGAGTATGTGCTATGCATATGCTGCCATTGCAGAAGGCGCTCCGTTTATTATGGGTGCTCCTAATCTGTGTGTGGATACTCCAGCCATGTGGGAATTCTCCAAGAAAATGAATGTGCCCATTTCCGGTAAGGACTTCAAGAGTGGCCAAACTTTGATGAAGACGGTGCTTGCTCCGATGTTCAAGACCCGTATGTTGGGTGTAAGCGGCTGGTTCTCTACGAATATTCTGGGTAACCGTGACGGCGAGGTACTCGACCAACCGGAGAACTTCAAGACAAAAGAGGTCAGCAAGCTGTCTGTTATCGACAATATCTTCGAACCGGAGAAATATCCTGACTTGTACGGTGATGTTTATCATAAGGTACGCATTAACTACTATCCTCCTCGTAAGGATAACAAGGAAGCATGGGACAACATCGATATTTTCGGCTGGATGGGCTATCCGATGGAAATCAAGGTTAACTTCCTGTGCCGTGACTCCATTCTTGCTGCTCCCATCGCGCTCGACTTGGTTATTTTCAGTGATTTGGCATTGCGTGCAGGTATGTGCGGCATCCAGACGTGGCTATCCTTCTTCTGCAAGAGCCCGATGCACGATTTCGAGCATGAGCCGGTACACGATTTGTTCCAGCAATGGCGCATGGTGAAAGAGACTCTCCGTAACATGGTGGGTGAAACAGCACCGAGTTATCTGGATTAAAAAAACAGTGATAAGGTGATAAAAATAAGGTGGTAAGGTGATAGAGTGATAGCACTTTACCACTTTATCACTTTTATTACTTTATTGCATTTATCACTTTACCGTTTTTATCGCATTTATCACCTCATTACTTTTTTGATGAAGAAACCCTCCCTCCTCCCAGTCATTATCGGTACGGGCTTTGGCTCGGGCTTTTCTCCTTTTGCACCCGGCACTGCGGGAGCTTTGCTGGCTACGCTTATCTGGTTCGGGTTGTCTTATCTGGTTTCAAGTGCCTGCCTTTTGTGGCTGACAGTAGCATTGATTTTGGTATTTACACTTGCCGGTATCTGGGCTGCTAACCGCCTGGAGGCATCTTGGGGCGAAGACCCTTCGCGCGTGGTGGTCGATGAAATGGTCGGTGTGTGGATTGCCTTGCTTGCGGCGCCCGCCGGACATGTATGGTATGCATTGGGAGCATTTGTCTTGTTCCGTTTGTTTGATATATTCAAGCCCTTGGGCATTCGCCGTATGGAAAGTCTGCCGGGTGGAATCGGGGTAATGATGGACGATATTCTGTCCGGAGTCTACGGATTTATAATTTTGATTGTGGCAAGATGGATAATCAGTTGAAATCAAATGGCAAAGGTGTGTCGTGGCGCCATTCTGTCTGGATCTTCTTCAAGGCCCAGATTTCTGCGCAATTCGCAAGCTTTGTCGATTTTCTGGTGACTATCCTTCTGGTAAAGGCTTTTGCTGTTTTTTATCTTTATGCCACATTCACGGGTTCCGTGGTAGGAGGCATTGTAAACTGTGCCATTAATTACGGATGGGTGTTCCATGCCGAAGACTGTAAGAAAACGCATGTTGCCGTGAAATATCTCTTTGTCTGGGGAGGCAGCATTATACTGAATACCTGGGGCACTTTTGCACTGACCGAGTGGCTTACGGGCATGACATGGGTCAATGGGCTGTTGGGATATTATATAGACAATGTATTTATTCTGTCAAAGATAATAGTCGCAGTGCTGGTAGCTTTTTTTTGGAACTACCATCTGCAACGTTTTTTCGTTTATCGTAATCACAATATAAAAGGCTTTCTGAAACATTATTTAGAGAACAAAAAAGACGAATATGAATTATAGAGATTGGTTGCAGCAGGTGATATACAAGATTATCAATCCTGTGGTGCATGGTATGATTAGAATTGGCATTACGCCTAACTTTATTACGACTACGGGGCTGGTGCTGAATATCGTGGCGGCTGCCTTGTTTGTGTATGCCGGGGTGTACAAGAGTGGTGAACTGGCCTATGTAGGCTGGGGAGGCGGTATTGTGCTCTTTGCCGGGTTGTTTGACATGATGGACGGACGTGTGGCACGCGTGGGTAAAATGAGTTCTACTTTCGGTGCGCTCTACGACTCCGTACTCGACCGTTACAGCGAGCTCGTGACATTGTTCGGCATCTTCTATTACCTGATGCTGCAAGGCTATTTGTGGGGCTCCATCATTACATTCATTGCGCTGATAGGTTCGCTGATGGTGAGTTACGTGCGTGCCCGTGCCGAAGGTTTGGGGCTGGAGTGTAAAGTGGGTTTCATGCAGCGCCCCGAACGCGTTGTGCTGACTGCCCTCGGTGCCATGTTCTGCGGTATCTTTGGTGATTGTACTTTATTCGACCCGATGCTGATACTAATTGTGCCTATGGCAGTGATTGCAATATTGGCGAATTTGACGGCATTTGCCCGCTTGGCGCATTGCTATAAACTACTGAAAGACAAGGAATGAAAAATAGTTTGTTTCCCTCTGTGAGAGAGGCGGTGCTGGTGATTGTCATCACAGCGTTTTTCCTGATTCTGACAGCGGTCTGTATCGGGCTTCGTCCGGAACATTTCCTGATGGCGGGTATATTTTTGGTATTGTTCTTTGCCGGACAGACAACCCGTAAGTTGGCAGTGGCGCTGTTGCCGTTTTTCATATTCGGCATTTCGTATGACTGGATGCGCGTATATCCCAATTACCAGGTGAATCCCATTGATGTAAAAGGACTTTATGAGGCAGAAAAATCCCTTTTTGGCTTGTCTGTAGACGGTGCTGTCCTTATCCCTTGTGAGTATTTTGCTTTGAACCATTGTCCTGTTGCCGATTTCTTTGCCGGGATATTCTATCTCTGTTGGGTACCGGTTCCCATTGCATTCGGGTTGTGGCTCTATCTGAAGGGTGACCGTAAGGTATATCTTCGTTTTGCGATGGTGTTCCTGCTGGTTAATCTCATCGGTTTTGCCGGCTATTACATCCATCCCGCTGCTCCGCCCTGGTATGCCATGAATTATGGTTTCGAGCCGATACTCGACACTCCGGGCAATGTGGCAGGCTTAGGGCGCTTTGACGAATTGCTGGGATGTTCCATCTTCAACTCCATTTACGGAAGGAATGCCAATGTATTTGCAGCAGTGCCCTCGCTCCATGCCGCCTATATGGTGGTGGCTTTGGCTTACGCGGTTATGGACCGCAGCAAAAAGTGGTTGATAGCGTTGTTTGCGGTGATTATGGTCGGTATCTGGTGGACGGCTGTCTATTCGGGACACCATTATCTGATTGATGTGATGCTGGGCATCTCTTGTGCATTGCTGGGTATTTTTGTTTTTGAGAAAGGACTGATGAAGTGGGGAGCGTTCGGACGCTTCTTTGAAAGATACAGTCGATACATTAAATAAGGTATACAATGAATAATTTTGTTTTTTATAGTCCTACAGAGTTTGTCTTTGGCAAGAATACTGAAGTGCAAGTCGGTGCATTGGCGCGTAAGTATGGTGCACAAAAAGTGATGATAGTATATGGAGGCGGTTCTGTTGTACGGAGTGGTCTGCTGGATAGAGTGAAGCAATACTTGCAGGAAGCCGGTGTGGCTTATTGCGAAATGGGAGGTGTCCAGCCCAATCCCATTGACGGTAAGGTGTACGAAGGTATTCAGCTTTGCCGTCGTGAGCAGGTGGATATGATGCTTCCTGTGGGAGGTGGTTCGGTCATAGATACGGCAAAGGCCATTGCTGCCGGAGCCCTCTATGATGGGGACTTCTGGGATTTCTTTATCGGTCGTGCCAAGGTGGAGAAAGCGTTGAAAGTAGCCGTGGTGCTGACTATCCCGGCTGCCGGAAGCGAGGGTTCGGGCAATACGGTAATTACCAAGACAGAGACACTCCAAAAACTGGGTCTCTGTGCCCCCGAGCATTTGCGTCCCGTATTTTCCATCATGAATCCTGAACTGACCTACACCCTCCCGGCTTATCAGACGGCTTGTGGCATTGCCGACATGATGGCCCACATCATGGAGCGTTACTTCACGAATACACCGGATGTGGAAATCAGCGACCGGCTTTGTGAAGGCACCTTGACAGCTATCATTAAAGAAGCTTACCGGGTGAAACAGCAACCGGACAACTATGCCGCGCGTGCCAACATTATGTGGTGCGGCACTGTGGCGCATAACGGAACTTGTGGGGTAGGGCGTGAGGAAGACTGGGCATCCCATGCACTGGAACATGAAATCAGTGCTATCTATAATGTAGCCCACGGTGCCGGCTTGGCTGTAATCTTCCCTGCCTGGATGGCTTTTATGGCAGAACATAATCCGGCAAAGATAGCCCAGTTTGCCCATCGTGTTTTTGATATACCCAAGTCCGAAGATTTGGAAGAGATGGCTTTGGCAGGTACTGCCCGACTGAAACACTTTTTCCGTTACATGGGCTTGCCGGTTAGCTTTAAGGAGTTGGGTATCGAGCATCCCGATATAGACCGTATGCTCGTCAGTCTGCGGCGCAATAAAGGCGAACTGCTTGGCAACTACGTGAAGCTGACCATGACTGATTGCAGGGAAATCTATCGTTTGGCTTTATAACGAAAGGCATGTTTGGGGAGAGCTCCCCCAAAGCAAGAGCTAAAAAAGACGGCGAAGATAAATACCCTTCGCCGTCTTTTTTATTTGATTTCGATTTCTTCCTTCATGTCTATCTCTTCCCCTTGCAGGTCGTAGAATACATATTCCAGGAATGCTAATTTCTGGTTTGGAATAATCTTGATACCGAATCCGTACTTCATCTGCCACTTCCGTTTCAAGGAGACGAGTCCCTGATTGACGTAGGCTGCGATGTACGGGTGGATGTGTAACGAGAATTTCTTTATCTTCAATTTGTTGACCAGGTAGTCAATCTTACTCTCTAAGGTGTCCGTAAAGAGGATGGACGATTTGATGGTGCCTTTACCGAAGCAGGTGGGGCAGGTTTCCGTCGTATTTACATCCATAGCCGGGCGTACACGCTGGCGTGTAATCTGCATCAGTCCGAATTTACTGAGCGGCAGGATGTTGTGACGTGCTCTGTCTTTCTGCATGTTGGCACACATACGTTCGTAAAGCTTTTGTCTG
>ERZ791704.1055-NODE-1055-length-12235-cov-7.89672_pt1 | contig 12235 bp, 10 predicted proteins | sample MGYA00510045_ERZ791704 | MGnify/ENA primary metagenome ERZ791704 (study PRJEB30046, sample SAMN00715247) | human gut metagenome | study: EMG produced TPA metagenomics assembly of the A metagenome-wide association study of gut microbiota in type 2...
ATCGTATTTACCAGTTTCAAAATATCCTTTTCTGAATGGATATAGTGGAAGGGGTTATAGTGCATACTCTTGGAAAAATTGATCGTATTCAATACTTTCACTTTATATCCATGCCGTACCAGCATCTTTCCGCACTCAATGATGATCGTCCCTTTCGGGTCCGTGACCACATAACTGATGTATTTTCCCATCTGCATCAAGTTGGGTTTTACATAAAAACGTGTCTTTCCTGAGCCAGATCCGCCAATCACGATCACGTTCTTGTTCCTCGCAAATTTCGGATTCTTTGGTCTGCCATTCATGGTCAGCCGTTCCGTCATGGTCAGCAGGATATTGTTCTCAAATACCGGGTCGATAAAGGGTGCAATGTCTTTTGCCGTCCCCCATCTTGCCGAACCATACTCCACTCCCTGCCGGAACTTTTTGGCATTTTTCCCTTTCATATAGACCAAGAGCTTCACCGCCACGGCTCCTGTAATCCCAACCAGCAATTCATTTTTATGCATACTTGGAAGAATCCTGCTGAATGCCATCTGGAAATTTAAGACCAGTACCATCAGTCTTTCTATCATGGAATCACCCACACAGTATTGATATAACCATGCCAGCTTATTTCCCACATAAAAGATCACGATATACGGAAGATTCATCAGAACAATCCGAAGCAGCTTATGTACATCCACCGGCGGTAACCTCTCCAGGTATCCTTTTCCTACACCAAGCAATTTCTGTAATCTGCTCATAATGACGGCTCCTTCTCCTTTCCTTTTGTTTTCTCCAGTTCTCTGTGCTTTGCAAGCGATTTGGTGATTGCCTGCTGTAACTTCTTCCTCACAGATGGTTTTTTGTCCTTATTCAACGTCTGTCCTGTATATTCCTTAAAAGCGGCAGTCATCACATCGGCATCTCTTGCCTTAAAGAACACATAATATCTTGGCGGGTCAGCAGTCACATCTTTTTTCAGACTGAAATCAATGCTGTACTTTTTTGCTACCCGTTCAAAAGACTTGATGTTTCCATCTGTGATCTCAATGTTGGACAGCTGTACATTCTGCTTCATCAGCTTATCAAGACTCTGTTTTCCCTTATAGGTCTTATCCTCCTTTTCCTTCTGGGGCTGTTTCTGTCCCTGCTGTTTTTTCTCCTGCTCCATCTTTGCAAGAGCCTTTACCATGGCAGCTTTCAGCAGGTTGGCAGTGACCTTGCCGCAGCGGATACAAAGTGAGACTGTTTTCTCATTCACTTCATCCTGCAATCACACCACGCCCTTTCTTCTTTCACTGCTGTCTTATCCTCATTTATCACATTGCTGCTCCTTTCCTCTCTTTTTTGCCAGTTTCATATATTCTTTTTCTGATTCTGCCCCCACTTTGATACAGCACCAAAGGACAAATCCATATACCAGAAATACTGCAGCTGCAGCAACGATCAATACTGTTTTTGTCATCTTCTTTTCTCCCTAATTCTTTTGAAATTTTATAAAAGGGCATCTATGAATCCTGTGTCCATAAATGCCCTCATCCATTACTAAGAAATCTTATGATCTCTTATTTCTTCTTTTTGCGAAGAATCACTGTTCCACCAAGACCAGCCATTCCAGCCCCTGCAAGCAGAATCCAGAACAGAATCGGTGTATTATCTCCTGTCTTTGGTGAAGTCGATTTCTTTGTTTCTTCTGTGGTTTTTGTCTCCGGTGTTGGTGTGGTTTCTGGTGTTTCCGTCGGTGTCTCTGTTGGAGTTTCCTCTGGTTTCGCCTCATCCTTCATCACAACCTTCTGGATTTCTCCAGTATCTTTGACCGTAAACTTCACATCTTCTGCAACCAGATAACCATCCGGTGCAGTTTCTTCACGGAGGATATATTCCCCGATTGGAAGCATCTCAATATAGTGTGGTTTTTTCTCAGATGTCCAGCTTTCTACGGTCTTTCCATCTTTATCAAGGATCGTCAGTTTCGCTCCCGGCAGCTCCTTACCGGAAATATCGGTCTTGGAAATCTGCACTTTTGTCACATCATCCTTCATTTCCACTTTCTGTACTTCACTGGTATCTTCCACCGTAAAAGTGATGCTCTCTGCTGTCACATAACCGTCCGCAGGAAGTGTTTCTGTCATGGTGTACTTCTTGCCAGCGGTCAGTTCTTTGATGATATGTGGTTCTTTACCGGAAGTCCATTCATCCACAATTTTTCCACTCTCATCTGTGACTTTCAGTTTTGCTCCCTCAATCTCCTTTCCGTCTGTCAGGGATGTTTTGGTAAACTCTACGGTTGTCGGCTCATCTTCAAAAGTAAACGCATAAGACAGTGTTTCCTTATCTGCCCCACCATATTCAAAAGTAAATTCCTGTACCTGGTCTGTTGTCGCAAATCCCGGTGCCGGGGAAGTTTCTTTCACATAGTAGGTATAGCCAAGCGGCAGATCTGCCGTAAAGGTCAGTTTCCCTTCCTTATCCGTAGCCTGCTCTTCAATAACCGTATCCGCTTTCAAGATCACATCGCCTTTTGCATTGACAATATCTTCTTTATTGCACAGGGCAAATACAGCCCCTTCCAGTACACGGTCGGAATCTTTTTCTTTCTTTAACACGTTCACTTCTGCCCTCTGACGTTTGTTCTGCCAGTCAGCGGAATAAGTAACGACTGCGGTATTCTGGTCACGGTAAGTCAGATCCACTTCACGGGTTTCTCCATCCAGGACATATCCACTTGCTGTCTCTTTCTCTTTGACATAGTATTTGCCAAGAGGAAGGTCTGTCAGTTTTGCCACGCCTGTTTCATCCGTCGTGATGGTTGCTACCAGTGCATCTTTCTTGTAGTAATCTTCACTCTCGCCATCCGCTGCTTTTATATCTTCTAAGGCATAAACCTCAAAAGTAACCTCTTTCAGGGAACCGGAAAGATATTCAAACAGATGCTTCATCCATCCGCCAATGGAATCCAGTGCAGATACTTTCTCCAGGAACTCACCTTTTTTATTGATGATAAGTGTTCCGGTTGGCGCTGCATCTTTCATCTCTACCTTCTGGATCTCGGCAGTATCGTCCACCGTAAAAGAAACTTCTTCCGCCATCAGATAGCCATAAGGAGCCATTTCTTCACGAAGGGTATAGGTCTCCCCGGCTGTGAGTCTTTCAATCAGATGTTCCTCACCCTTTACAGACTTCCATGTATCTACCACATTTCCATCCTTATCAAGCACCATAAGCGTTGCCCCGGAAAGTTCCACGCCTGTCGTAATATCAGACTTCGTAAATGTTACTTTTGTCGGCTGGTTCTTAAATACAGATTCCAGCTCTACCACTTTCACATCCTGTCCCTGATATTTGGCAGTCACTTCCAAAGTCTCAAAAGAAGAGACATACCCTGCCGGAGCTGCAAGTTCTTTGATATAGTAAGTACCAAATGGAAGGTCAACGTCAAATACTGCCTTTCCATCTTCTCCACTGACTGCTTTTCCAAGTAAGGTATCTGCCTTCACAATCACTTCTTCATGTGCCAGAATATCTTCTTTTGCATAGATGCCAAACTCTGCACCTGCTACAACCGTTTCTGTCTCTGCATCCTGTTTTACTACGGACACTTCCACTTTCTGGCGGTCATTCTCAAAGGTTGCTGTCTGCTCGATGACTGGTGTTTTCTGGTCTTTGTATTCAAATGTTACTGTCTGTGCTTCTTCATTTAACACAAAGTCCTCTGGTGCTGTTTTTTCAACAATCTTATAGGTTCCAAGTGGAAGGTCTTTGATCTGTGCCTTTCCATCCTTATCCGTGGTAACAATTCCTACCAGTGCCCCGGAAGCATACTCCAGGATACGGTTTCCGTTATCGTCCTTCTGGAAGTCTGCTGTATAAATATCTTCGGCAGCATATACCTCAAAGACTGCTCCCTCCAGAGTTTCCTTCTGATAAGTAAAATCATCTTTGTAGCCATTTAAGACTTCTCCCTGTTTTACGATGTTCAGTTCTCCCTTGACCGGGTGGTTCTCGTATGCAATCTCGATGATCACATCACCGGAAGTCCCGTCCATCTGATAGGCTGTATTGGAATCTACATCCACCTCATAATAATTCTCATTGAGTGTATAACCATAAGGTGCGTTCACTTCCTCAATACGGTAATGTCCGATCTTCAGATTCTGTGGAAGAATTAAGTATCCCTGCTCATCTGTAAAATAAGATTTATGTTTTACTGTCGTCGGATACGTTGTTACCTGTTCCACATACTTTTCTGTATCCAGGTTAAAAATCTTAAACTCTGTATTCTTCTGAAGGACTGCTTTCTTTGTCTCATCGTCCTGTTTGATGATCTTCAGCTTCGCTTCAAATTCTTTGTCAAGCAGCACTCTCCATACCTGCGGTGTAGTCGGATGATTTTCCGTAATCTGTACGATGAAATCATTGACTGGAGTATAATTATGTGGTGTGGTTGTTTCACGGACAATGTAGGTTCCATAAGGAATCGCAATACTGCGGGCATACCCTTTCTCATCCGTAAAGATCTCTGTTGCACCATTTTCTCCGATTACTACCGGCTTGGCAGAATCAAAGTCATAGCTGCCATCTTCTTTTACTGTCAGGGATGATACCAGATAAGCGGTAAATCCTGCACCTTTCAGTAAATTGGCATCTGTCTTTCCGTTGTTTGCTGCCTTGATAATCTCAAATGGCTGCTTTATCACCTGTTCCAGAGACAGACAGTCACGATTCACTTCCGCTACAAGATCACCCTCGTAGTTGCAGACCAGATCATGTTCTTCTTCATCTGCCAGGTAACCCGTTGGCGGAGTAATCTCTTTTACATAGTATTTACCAAGGTATAATCCATCTACGGAAGCCTGTCCATTCTTATCTGTTGTAAGAGTGGCAATCTGCTCGCCCGCTTTGTAGATCACACCAGTTGCTCCATCCGGATGAACAATATCCTCACGGGCATACAGTCCATAGACTGCCTTTTCTAAAGTAGCATCTCCCTGTGGAACTGCCTTCTTTGTTTCTTTGTCCTGTTTTTGTAAGGAAATTTTCGCTGTCACACGCTCATTTTTGAAGGTATGCTTAAATGTCAGTTTCGCTTCCTTATCGTTTGTATAAGAAAAAGCAAATGTATACACATCATCCGCATTTCTCAGATAGCCTTCTGGAGCCTGTACTTCCTTTACATCATAAGAAAATCCCAGCGGCAAGTCTGCGGTGAACTTCGCCGTTCCATCATTGCCAGTTGTTACTTTCTCAATCAGAGTGCCTTTCTTTACAACAACCGTTCCATCTGCATTTGTAATATCACTGGCTGCATAAAGTCCAAAAATACCTCCGTCCAGAGGATTTTCTGTGTCCTTATCTTGCTTTGTTACAATTACTTCTGCTTTCTGTCTGTCGTTCGTAAAGGTTGTCTCAGAAAAGACAACATCCACATTCTGTCCTGCATAAGAAAGCGTAACCGACTTTTCTTCCCCGGCATTATAAAATCCTGTCGGAGCCTGTTTTTCTTTAACAATGTATGTACCAAGATGCAGGTTTTTCAGAATGACTGCCCCATTCGAGTCTGTTGTCAGATTCTCTTTGACCAGATCACCCTTGCTGTAAACCTTGGCACCATAAGCAGTTTTAATATCTGCTCCGGCATACACATCATAAATCGCACCTTTCTGTCTGCGTTTCTCATATTTAAATGTTGTTCCATTCTCGGTGACATCTGCACCTGTCAGAACCTGACCTTCTTTATAAACAGTCAGCTGTCCCATCTGTTCTTCATCCGGAACAGTCACAGTCGTTGTTTTGCTGACTTCCAGTTTTACATTGTAAGCAGTTGTATTGATACGGTATCCTTTCGGAGCTGTAATCTCTTTCAGATATACAGTATCCTGTGTCTTGATAATCTGTACGGACGCTTCCCCATTCGCATCAGTTGCCGGTAACTTTGTGATCAGCTTTGTACAGTTTGCATCACTGTATAAACCAAACACTGCACCAGACAGCTTTGCGTCTGCTTTTGCATCTTTTTTAATCACTTTCACACTTGCGTGCTGTACCCAGGTTACTTTGAAGTCCACATATTTCTCATCATCAACACCTTCACCAAATACCAGGGCTAAATCCTGCGAACCAGATCCAGTACTAATCTTATATGCAGAATAATCTTTCGTTACACTGCCCTTCATGGTTGCAGACCAGCTTCCTGCAACATCCTGTACCTGTGTAAGAGGAGCAGATAAGTAAAATTTGGTTCCACCACTGATTTCTACGGCTTCTCCAGCTTTACTTGTCTTTCCGGTTGTCACGTTATGGAGTTTCACACCACTTGGGAGTTTTATTGTGATACTCTGAAGTTCATCCGCTTTAAAGGTGATCTCCTTTGTTCTCTGGCTGTTGCCATCTACATAGGCTGTCACATCCGCATCTGAAAAAGACATTGCCACATTCGGAATATCTGGCTGAGAAATACAATAATTATAAAGTTTTTTCGCAAGATTCTGTGCAGTAGTGTTTGCACCAGAAAAAGCATCTGAACTGCCATTCGCATACGACGCTGCAAGATGTACCAGAATAAATCTGGCTCCTGCACTCAGATTTCCATAGCCATTTTCTTCTGTAAAAAATCCATCATCGCCAGAAGCCTTTGTGCCATAGTAGCATACTTTAGCCAGTGTTTTACCATCCCCAACCTTATTGATTGTATATATTCCTGTGCCAGGTCCCGGTTTGGACGGCTGCACACAATAAGCTGTGGCGGACACATTACCGAATTTTACGGTATACTGATAGGTCAGATAAGTTCCATAACCATAATCCGCATATCGGTATTCGGCACCTCTTGTCACTGAAACCTGTTGTGAACTTCTTGCATTTCCTGTTGCCGCCATAAATGTCACTGTTTCGCCCGGCTCCATCTCATACAAGTCAATTCCTTCATTTTCTGCCTGATCCATTACTTCTGAAACAGTCAGACCAGATTCTTCATCTGTTGTTACTTCCCGTCCATCTGTAAGATCAGTTACAATCTCTTTTGAACCGTCCGAATCAGCATCCTCCTCCGCATTACCGGAATCTTCTGTTTCACCGGCATTTCCTTCACCAGCTGTACTTTCAGAAGAACTCTTTGCCTGTGCTTCTGTTTCCGGCTCTTTTACCGTAATGTTTCTGCTTACTCTGTAAGCTGGATGACCGCTGACTGGCACTACCGCATAGACAGCTTTGTAGGTATCCGGTGTATGTGCGTCAAAATCTGTACCAGCTTCACTCTTTGCTTCATGGAATAAAACTTTCACCTTTTTTTCATTCACGCCCTCTATACCGGACAGATCGACTTCCACCTCAAATTCTTCTCCATAGGGAATCTCAATATCCTTTGCTTCCACAATTTCGTCTTTGTCAAGAGTATCCTGCACATCCTGCAGTTCCGGATATTGCTGTTCAAATGAAGTTGGCTCTGGTTCTAATTCAGAAGCAGAAACCGTGACTGGTTGAACGATAACAGACGCCAAAGTTGCAACTGCCATAAATCCCGACAAGAATCTTTTAAATCGCATTTTCATTTTGACTGAATCCTCTCTTTCTTCGATAATTTACTCCACTTTCGTTCAGGCTTACACCTGCATGAATCAATCATAGAAACCACCTCCCTTGTGTCTTGGATTGACTTTTAAATAAAAACAGGATTGAGCTATTAAGCCGCAAGAGGTAATTCGTAATCATTCCTGCCAAGGGTGCCCTCTCATCCATTGCCCTTCACGTTATCACCGAATGCCCGCCGCCAGATGCGTAGCTGGGAAATTCAGGTATCCTCTTGCTGCTGATATGAAATTGTCAAGGTTCACTTTTAGAGGGAATTTATTATTTTGAATAAAATAGACATTTGCCCCTCCACTAACTGCATGTGTGAACGGGCAAAAATTAACCTGTTTGAAATTTTTTTAGAAAATTTTTTGAAACAGCAAAAACTTACAAAGTTTCCAGCCTGTCTTTTAGTTTCTGCAATACTTTGTTTTTCCTGTTTCTGATTGTCTTTGTACAACACCCGAAATACTGTGCTGTTTTTTTAACTGTGTACTCTTCAAAAAATAATAGTCTTATCAATTCCATTTCTTCTTCAGACAAATATTTCAGTGCTTCCTGCAGCTCTTGTATTTCTGACACCCTGATGACTATTTCTTCTGGTGATAATATATGCAAATAACTGTTGTAGCTCGTTTCTCCTACTCTTTCTATTCCGCATACACCATTTTTCCGCATTTTTTCAAGCTGGTATCTTTCTTTTCTTCTTGACTGGTACCATGCCAGATATACGTCTCTGCTAACTTCTACCAGAACTTCATTTACACGCAGCACATACCGTTGTCTTTCCTTTGGTTTTTTACCACGCATCTTTTATTCTCCCTTCTGAAGCACTCCGATCAGTCTGCCTGCATTTCTTCTTATTTTCTGCTTTGCCTGTGAAATACATTTTGATACTGCCGGTTCTGTAATTCCAAACACCTGTGACACTTCTCTTTGTGTACGCTGCTGAAAATATATTTGATGGATCACCTGTCTCTGCCGGTCAGTCAGCAGATCCATGAATTCTCCAATAGCTTCTTCTATGATTAGTTTTTCAAGTACATTCTGCCTTTTATCCACCAATTCACACCAGCCTTCTGAAATATGGCTATATGAAATGCAATTATTATGTTCTCGTACCTCCCTGTTCCTGCACAGCCGATCTTCACCTTCTAATATCAACCGCACATACCAGGGCTGATTATCAAAAAAATCTTCCTTAACAACTGTTATTTTTCTTCCTGCTTCATATACATAATCTCGACAGGTAAATAAAGGAAAAACCGTTCCATAATCACCCACGCAATAGAAAACATATCCTGTCTGATACGCAATAATTTCCGCACCATCTATTAGTCTCTGCTTTACAACTGCCACATCGTTTTCTCTTAAATACCTAGCGGACGGAACCTTTCTTTTTTCTTCCCTGTTACCTACAACCTGTTTCAATTCCTGCAATGTCAGCATAATTACCACCCTTCTGCCTGCTGGCAACAGGTGCCCGTCAGCAGAAAGGATAGGATTATTACTGATCTACTGGCAAAATGGCAGTAAAAAACAGCTTCCGGCACACCCGTTTTTTTAACGAGAGCCTGAAACTTCCTTACTGCCCTTTCTGCTAATTTACAGCAGCCTCTATTTTATTTTCCGTCTGATGTCCCGGTCAGACTTCTTTGCATTTCTTTCTACTGTTTTTATGTTCTTTTCATTTTCCATTAAAACAGAATAGTCTCCCATTGCATCATAGGGACACTGCTTCCGATAGATTAAATTTTCTTGTCTGGTCATCAATCCTGTCTCCCTTCCTTGTTTCTGTCTCTTTCTCTCTGTTTGCTATTTTAACAGCACAAAAAACTATTATCCTTAGCATATATGGGGAGTTTTTTTGTTTTACACCCCATATATGGTGAAATTTCACCTGTACTCATTAAAACTTTCTATCAGTGAATCTATTGTCTGCATGATAATTTTCTGCTCTTTCCCTTCCATCTTCTGAATACGATAAAACACTTCCTCAAACTGCTTTCTTTTTTCTGCATCGTCCCCCTCTTTTCCCATCAGGATATTGGCATCTGTTTCCAGGATCTCAATCATCTTCCTGAAAATCTCAACAGACATTGCCGTTTGCCCTCCTTCTATCCTGCTGACCGTATTGACACTGATACCTGCTTTTTCCGCAAAAGATTCCTGTGACAACTTCATTTCCTGCCTGCGTTTTCTGATCCGTTCTCCCAATTCAATAAGTTCTGTGGAAATTGCACGATTGCTCAATACGGTGTCTCCTTTCCTGCAATTTATCCCGACTTTACGACATTTTGTCGCAAAGTTTCCAGAAAAAAAGCAGCTAATTTTGTCTTAGCTGCTTTTCAAAAGATCTATTTCATTTTATTCTCGGTATTTTATGTATTCCTGTAATAACTGTGAGCAGGAAAACACTAAGATAAATAATTGCCTGTCCAATCATTGCCAGCAGTACGACACTTCCTATCAATCCTCCGATCAGAAAATTCATTGTCCATACTGCCAGTGTTCCTCCAAGGTCAAATTCTCTTGGAACCATCCAGACACACATTTTTCCAATTCCAAACGGTATCCCCATCAGAAGTAACAGCAAGAGATAATTGCACTTCCCATCCTGGATGCAAAACGGTCTTAATACTGCAAACAATACCGCAACCACCAACACTGGTGCTATCACTTTTTTAATCATCTTCTTCATGTTCCTTTATCCTCCATACATATCGTGATTAACCTCTGCCTGATAATAGCTGTTTATCGTTGCCGGGGCATTATACAGGGCGGTCAGAAGATAGGCTTTAATATTCCCAACTTTGGTCGTATTCCGGTTCAGACAGAACAGCACATATTCGATATGCGAATAGTTCAGTTTCATAAACCTGCTTTTTACCAAAGCAACTGGTTTTTCTACTCCCGCAATGCGAATCATACTGTCCTCCGGCATCATCATAACTTCAATCATCAGTTCTACCAATTCATCCACGTCTTCTTTTGCATGATATTGATAATCTATGTTTTCATGAATCACTTCACGATATGCCCTCATCTCCTCCATCACATCTCTTTTCTTTTTCAGCTTGCCTGATATGATTGGATAGGATTGATTTATCTCAGTTTCACTAATATCAGTCTTGTTAATATCAGTATTATTAGATTGTGATTTCGGATATTCTGGTTTTGTGATTTCCACTATTCTTGAATGATGATTTTCACCATTTTGGAATTGTGATTCTGGAAATTCTTGATTTGTGGTTTTCATCATTCCTGAATTGTGATTTTCACCATTCTGTAATTGTGATTCCACACAATCCTGAATTGTGGATTTCACTACTCCTGAATGATGATTTTCACAATTCAGAAAAGTGCCTGTTTTTTCCCTGTTCTCAGCTTCTGATTGCAGATTTGCACATTCTTCATGGTTTCCCTGCTCAGATTGCAGATCTGCACATTTTCTATGATTTTTCTGCTCTGATTGCAAATCTGCACAGCTATCCATCGGCTTTTGGTCTGGCACTTCTCTGATCATAAAATTTTTCACATAAATGACATTAGGCTTTCCCAGTCCCAGACGTTTCTTTTCAATCAGTCCAATCCCGTTATTACTGTCCAGCTCTTTTACCAGCTTCACTGCCTTTTGGGTTCCACAGTTCATCAGCTCTGCAATTTCTTCCACAGTGAAAATAATGTATACTCTGTCCTCTGAATCCAGCCATCTGTTCTTAATGCTCAGGCTCATACGGTCTAGCATCAGACCGTATAATACCTTTGCTTCACAAGAAAGAGTTTTAAAGCATGATTCGGTAAACAGCACTTTAGGGACACGATAAAAGCTGTATTGTTCCGCTTCCATCCCCGTAAAATAATCAAACTGTATCTTCTGCATCTGCTACTCCTTCTTTGTTTTCTTTCCATTTATCCAAAAGCATAAAAATGACTTCTTCTATCTGTTCTTTAGAATATGTCTCCGGAAAATAATTTCCAATTTTCTTTGCCGGAATCGTCACATTGATCTTACTGCTTTCCTTTTTTAATAAAACAGCATAGATATAACTCTGGTTTAATTTTCCATTTGCACTGCATTCTTTTAACTGTTCTGCCTGTTGTTTTGTCGGAAAAATGCTGCTGTTGGTAATCACTTCCAGAAGCCACCCCTGTTCCTCTGGCTTCAGATAAGACAGCTTTTCTCCCACAATCATAGGAATTTTATTATTGTCCACATATTCCAGCAAAGCATCTGATAATGCCGCCAGACGGATATACCTCTGTACGGTTCTCCCACTGTCCCCGGCAGCTTCCCCAACCATATCTGCTGTATATTTCTCACCTTTACTTCCCTGATGCTTCATTGCATCATATTTCATCTTATAGGCATGAGCTTTCTCACTTGGCAGTAGATTTTCACGCTGAATGTTGGAATCGACCATAATAATGACCGCTTCATCATCCGTATAATTTCGGACAAGAGCTGGCAATGTAGTCTTTCCACACAGTTCACAGCCTCTTTTTCTTCTATGCCCGGAAATCATCTCATATCCGCCATCTGGTCGAGGTCTTACCAGCGCAGGAGTCAAAACACCGTATGTTTTAATGCTCTCTACGGTTTCTGCCATTTTTTCATCATCATTTACATGGAACGGATGATTTTTAAAGGGATAGAGCTTTGCCAGATCTATTTCCACAACCTGGT
>ERZ791704.1058-NODE-1058-length-12160-cov-2.93226_pt1 | contig 12160 bp, 11 predicted proteins | sample MGYA00510045_ERZ791704 | MGnify/ENA primary metagenome ERZ791704 (study PRJEB30046, sample SAMN00715247) | human gut metagenome | study: EMG produced TPA metagenomics assembly of the A metagenome-wide association study of gut microbiota in type 2...
TGTGTTTCATATCTTCAGTTGTATGCCCTCCAAATAGTGCAGTATCACCTTTTGAACGAATTCTACCATATCCTTTATCATCAACTCCTCTCTGATAAATATTTTGAGATAGTTGTTTTTCGGACGAGCGCAATCGATCTCGAGCTTCAAGTCTTGATATTTCTTGGATTCGTTCTGCTATTATCTCAGCTCTTCGAGTTTGAACCGCAAAATAACCTTGAGCAAAAGCAATTTCTTCTTTTTTAGGATCTCCGTTTTGTGCAATCAAATAACAAGCATATCGGGTCAACATGAAGTCTATGACCTCACGCTATGAACCACTACCTAAAGATACCATTTTCGTGACCTCACGAAAATGGTCATCTACATTGACATTCTGTTGTTTACATGATTCTACTGCTCTACCTATAGCAACCTGAAAATTTTCCCAACGAGCATAGCCTAATAATTTTTGCAAATCTCGCGCAAACCAAACTTCCACATTCTCACTACCGTCATCACTCTTGATGATTTGGCCAATTGCATCAAAGTTGGCTTTATGTTGATTAATTCTTTGTATATCCATAATGTATTCTATTAATTATTTATCAAACTCTTTATTACTTGGTCTATTGCCTCTATCGATTTGCGGAGTTCAAATTTTGATTTATCGGCTTGTTCTGCTATGAATTCAAGTTGTTTGTCCATTGGCGGTAAGATACAATCAAAGTTTCTTAACTCAGTGAGCGGCATTCGTGGCATTTTAGTACCTCCAGCTATATCATTTGCATAATTAACGAACTGATTACCCCGCAACATATGACTCAAAAATACTTTATGCAATTTACTAGGCTCTGGACGTAATGGGACCAGTTCTGTCGTTGCCATTCCAGGCTCATCTGGTATCACAACCTTGTTTAAATAAGGCCTTAATTTTGAGAATAGTACATTCCCTTCATCAAAGGATTGAACAGATAAAGCATTCTCAACATCTTCATAAACCTTCTCTATTATCCTACCAGTATTTGATTCTATCATATCAAGATTCAATAGCCAGATTTTGCCAGATAGTTGCTCTTTAGAAGGCATTTCCGGGGCGACATCTTTAATCTTAGCAGTCTTCCAACCTTTTGTATTCGTAACAGGATTACCAAACATCTCGATAAATTGCGATTTCACCATTTCTTGGGTGGCGGTGAGAAGTTTCTTATATGACTCCTTTAGTCTGTATGCAGCCCACAATTTATCTGCTAAGATACGCTGCTCTTCGATGGGGGGAAGATCGAATTCGTAGTCTTTCAGATGTTCCCACTTTACTCTAGGAGATAGACCTCCAGCTGAGCGAGAAACGGCATAATCGAAAAACTTATCATTCTGAATAATGAACGGAAGCAACAAAGGGTCTACCTTACCAGGTATAGCCTCTATCACAGTAATATCCCCAGAACAAATACCATCAAAATCAGCAATAGCGGCCTTTTTTAGATATGCTCTTCTTCGGCCAAACAAGATTTGTCCCTTCTTGAAAGTCTTCGTAAATGTATTCTCGGTGTCTACATCATATCCAGAGAACTTGATTTCTTGAGGAATAAGATGCTCTAATCCTACAATGGGGACACCCGATTTATCACCTTTATGAGTTGCCCTACTTTCTCTTGCAAATTCTTCTAATTTCATACTCATTTGCCGATTAATGTAAACATTTCAGTTATTGAAGAAGTCATCTCTGCATGAACACTCTTCCAATTGCTCAATGTTTCTGAAACTGATAAAACATTAAAGTTATTTTCATTATTCAAAGCATTGGCATATAAAGAGATATTGAGATTGTAGTTGTAATTTGCAATCTGTTCAAGAGATGCCACGGTGCTGAAATTCTGAATTTCAGAAGCATTAAAATATGCAGATACAATCTTTTCAATATGTACCTTTTCCAGATAGCTCTCTGCGTTTTTTCGTGTAACTTCCTTAAGAGCGTTGATAAAAATGATTTTGTTCTTCAAGGTGCTACGTTTCTGATTATTACATATCAGAATGCAAGCTTCCATGGGTGAATTGTAAAAAAGGTTTGCACCAAGGCCAATAACACATTCTACAACATCACTCTTTATCAGTTTTTCTCTTAAACTTTGTTCTTCATCTCTAAACAGAACACCATGAGGGAAAAGTATTGCACATCTACCTGTCTTATCATCCATAGATGCAAGGATATGCTGGAAGAAAGCGTAGTCTGCACGCCCTTGAGGTGGAGTTCCCAAGAAATTACGTCCCCACTTATCGTTCATAAAAGCTTCACGATTCCAAGTCTTAATAGAATATGGTGGATTAGCCAACACAATATCAAACTTACGCAACCTACTTCCGTCTACAAATGCAGGGTGTGCTAAGGTATCTTCACGAACAATAGAAAAGTCTTCTACACCATTCAGGTAAAGATTCATTCGGGCAATGGCGCTGGTGAGTGCATTAATCTCTTGGCCAAATACCTTTACACCTTGCCATGGTTCACCCTTTTTACGAAGAAAGTCCAAACACTTCACAAGCATACCACCCGAACCACATGTAGGGTCATAGATACTTTCACCTGGACGTGGCTGAAGAATCTCTGCCATCAAATCTACTACAGTACGATTGGTGTAAAACTCCTGTGCTGTATTGCCAGCATCGTCGGCAAACTTACCAACCAGATATTCGTAAGCCTGTCCCATTTCGTCTGCAGGGCATGCTTTAAGCGACAAATTGTATCGTGAAAAATCTTCAATCAGAGACGTTATGATATGGTCGGGCATCTTCGCCTTGTTGGTCCAGCCGTCTTTAGGGCCAAAGATTCCTTCCAAACCTCCAATCACACGACCATCTGCATGCTCGCCTGGATTGGCCTGTTCAATAGCAATAAAGGCTTCCACCAAGCGTTGGCCTACATTTTCTGTACACTCGCGTACATCACGCCAATGGGCACCATCAGGAATACGAATTACCAATTCTTGAGCTTGGGCATTGGCATACTCTATACCACCTTCGCAAACATAACCTTCAAACTGCTCATCGTACACATCAGAAATTCGTTTGAAGAATAGCAAAGGGAAAATATATTCTTTGTAACCAGCAGCATCAATCTGACCACGAAGGCGAGTAGCTGCTCCCCAAAGGAACGATTTCAAGTCTTCCAATGAAATAGGTTCATCGGGATTTCTATAATATTTTACAAGTTGTTCCATAGGGTTATAAGTTTATCAGTTTTCTAAATTCTTCTTCACATCTCTTTACCTCCTCATATGCTGCCTTGAACTCAGCAAGCACTTCGGCATATGGACGGATTTCCTCTTTGTGATATTCCACGTATTTATTAGGAGAAAGGTCATAATCCTTGGCGGCAATAGCATCTAGAGTGACCACTTTAGCAAAGTCTTCTACATCTTCGTAGTTGATGTAAAGTTCGTAAAGGCGGTCTACATTTTCAGGAGAAAGTATATTCTGTGCACGCTTTACGGTGAGAATCTTTGTTCCATCAATCATCAGTACTCGCGCACTATGTGCAGCTGGTTTCAAGCGTCTTAATATCAAGAAACAGGGAGAAAGACCTGTGCCATAGAATAGTTTATCGCCTAATGTCACAACAGCTTCAATCAAATCGCTCTTTACCAGTTTCTCACGAATGCGGCCTTCTTCATTACCACGGAACAATACGCCTTGAGGCATAACAACCGCCATACGGCCATTGCCGGATGCCATACTTTTCACCATGTGTTGAATCCAGGCATAGTCTCCGCAAGAATCGCTGGGTGTTCCCCAAACATTACGACCATATTTATCGGATGACCATTCTACTGAACCCCATTTCTCAAGAGAGAAGGGCGGGTTAGCTATAACACAATCGAATTTAGCAATCTCTCCATTCTGCAAAATCTTAGGTGAACGAAGTGTGTCACCTTGCATGATATTAAAGTCACTGGCACCATGCAGGAACAAGTTCATCTTTGCAATGGCAGAGTTGACAACGTTCTTCTCCTGGCCGAATATACTTCCACAACAAAGACTTGAATGATTCATGTGCTGTACCGCCTCAATCAGCATACCGCCACTACCACATGCCGGGTCATAGACAGTTTCACCTGGTTTCGGATCGAGAATGCGTACAAGCAAGCTTACGACCGAACGAGGCGTATAGAATTCTCCAGCTTGAGCCTTACTGTCATCTGCAAATTTCTTTAGCAATATCTCATATGCATCACCCATTAAATCAGCCGGGTAATCATTGTTGCCCAATCGGCGGGGAGACAGATGTTCTATCAAATCACGAATCTTGCCATCAGAAAGGTTTTTCTTATCTGTCCATTTCTGTGCGCTGAACATCGACAATACACCATATAATGTATCCGGATTGGCCAACTCTATACCTCGCATTGCTCCAACAATTGCAGCACCAAGATTCTCAGAGCGTTCGCGAATATCACTCCAATGGCAACCATCTGGAATTACAAAACGATGTTGTTCAGGCAAGGATGCATACTCCTCATCGCCACCACTTTCTTCAAGCGCAGTTTGAGTTTCCTCGTCATATACATCAGATATACGCTTAAAATAGAGGATAGGTGTTATATAATCTTTGAAGTTATCTTGACTCACAGGACCACGCAATATGTTGCATGCCTCAAACAGGAAGTTGTACAGATTCTGCACGCCTTCCATTTTAAGGGTTTTCTCGTCTTTGGGAACCAGAGATTCTTCTTTATTTTTCTTTTTTACCATAATATATTGCTATCATATGAAGATAGAGAACTATTTTGTAGAGTTAAGAAGCTCTTTTACATCTATATCGAGTACTCGAGCTATTTCTCGGAGTGTTGCCACATCGGGCTGGGAAGTATTAGTACACCATTTAGAAATGGTTGCAGGGTTTTTGCCTAAAACTTCCGCAAGCCATTTACTAGTTTTCTTCTTTTCTACAAGAACTACTTTTATTCTATTCATGTCGTTCATGACGTAATTTTTATTGCTTTGAACGCAAAGATAATTAAAAGTCTATTAAAAATCAGCAATTCCTATGATAAATCTTTCTTAAAAATGGATTTAACCCTTATTTGTATAAAATCAACTCACCGCTACCACCATATTTCTTGGTGATAGCGGTCTTTGAAAAGCTATCGGGAGCGCCCCTTATTCTGCTTCACACTGTATTTGGCCATAATGTATTTGACGGCATGTGAAAAGCATCTTCTTTGGAATGCAAAATCAGGTTCATCAGGTCTGCGACCATCCCAACGTAGGTCTGATTCATTTCCTCCGCCTCCACCCCCAGTTGGAACTACGTAATCTCCACCTATAAGAGCTGTTGCTACTGCACATAACTCATCACGTAAAGATGGTATCGAGAGGTAGTCAAAAGTCTTCAATGCCAAATTAGACCAGTAATTCATGCATTCCGTCAGCGTCTTGTTTTCTGCTTTTAACGTATGAACTTCTTTCATATCCACCAAAATATTCTGGCGAACAGCTTCAACTTGATTAGCGGCTTCATTTCTATAAAGTTCCTCCAATTTACGCCCCATAGCGGTAAATTGCTTCTCGATAATCGTATTTTGACGTTCCAACCACTTATCGGTTCCAAACATTGGCGGTTTCTCTGTAATCTGTGGAGCATTAAACTCAATCTTGTAATTCTTGAAAGGTCTATTCACAGAATGAATGTTTTGGATATCTTTCAGCAACGAGTCCAACTCCTGCTGCTTTATCATCAACTTGGTTTCCTTATCATCGAGTCTTTCTTGGCAATCATGTATCAAATCTTCAATGCACGCTTTCTTGTTTTGATATTCTGCCAATACAACACGTCCTGCAGCCAAATCTTTCTCCAAGATTTTTAATTCATCGGAAAACATTTGCATTTCAGCCTCGATATTATCCTTCATGGTTTGCAATCCTCTGATGGCTTTTTCCATCTTCTTCTGCTCCTTTGCGAGTTTACGGATATAATCTCGCTTATTCAGGTGCTGGATATTTCGACCTTCTACGCTGTCACCCCTCTCCAAACCGTATTTACTACCAACTTCTTCATAGAGTGAGGTATGCATTTCCTTGAGTATTGAACCATACTCATATTTATTCTTTCCGAATTTTGCAGACCACATCACACATTCACGACCACTTTTAGGACGTACCCCAACAGGAACAATAAGTGCATGAATATGTGGTGACGTTTCATCAAGATGAACCTGAAAGCCGATGATATTTTCTTTCCCATACCTACGACAACACCAATTATATACATCCAAAGCCCATTGCTCCACCTCTTTGCATCTATGTATATGGCTATTATCAGAATCTTTATCAAGTTTTAGGTCCTGAGTGCCAAATGCCATTTCCAATGTACGCTCTCGATTGCCACCAAAGATGAGACGAGCACAACAATTGGGTTGAATCTTACTATCCGCTTTGAATGGACGCCAACCAAGTTCATTTAGCCGTTCTTGCAAACGAACATCAAGTCTTTTATCCTGATAGCCCAAAGAGTGAATCTTACCATCGGGGCCAATCTCAAAATTAAGCCTCATTCTGGTTTTGTCGTAGTTATTAATAGAATCGTTGTTCTTAGAATCAATCATCTTATCGTCCCATCTTCTTTCGTTTTCATTGGCTTCTGCTGCGCCAAAAGATTTGCATGCATCTAAATGCATGGCTTGTTTAATACTTTCATTCATAGATCTAATGTTTTAAAAGTTACACATTTGAGCTTGCTCATTTAGAGTTGTGTTTGCCAACCACAAATGGGAGTTTCTTGCTGCAAGGCAAAAAGTCCTTATTGTGTTATGGATTTTATTTTAACTCCTGGACCAAGCTCCTTTGTTATTTAAGTTTTGTACAATCTAAGTGGACTCTGTCATCTGCTGAGCATCTATCAACTCCAAGCCTAAAGCATCAATGAGATTTTGTAAAAGAGGGTTCTTCTCAATCATCATTTGTAGAATCTGGTGTTTGGATGGAGAGAATAGATAGTAGTCAGAAATATCAAGTCCTTTGGATTGTTCTTCTTCAGTTGCTATCTGTTCAAGCATATCCGAGACTACAACTCTGCTGCAGATTCTTGTCAGAATTATCGATTTCTCTTTCCACAATTGCGTAGCTCCCAAATCAGGGATTAGAGTTACATCCCTACCTTTAAGACTGTGAACAAATTCTTCTTTGAAGCATCCATTAATGCCGCCAGTTGCCACCCAAACATAGTTCGGAATGAAGTGACTCATGACAATAGCCGTCTTTTCGCTTTCCACCAATATGACCGGTGCATCCGGATATCTTATCAATAGATGTTCGCCAAATAGACATTGCTTCAGATTGAAATCTTTAAGTTGTAGTTCACGATGCGCCCAGCTTACATAGCTGTGGGGTTCTTTAACCCTATGCCCTGTCTCAGAATTATAAAGTATAATCTTGCCAGAACGTACCTGCTCATTAGCATCAATTTGCCAAAAAACTGTTGCACCTCCCCATTTAGCCGATGTACCAACATGATATAAATGGAATACCCTTTGGGCTTCAGCTTCACCAAACACCCTACATAAGTATTTGTATAAGGGATTCTTCTCAAAATGAGCAAGACTCGCATTAAAATACTCTAAGGGAATAAAAGAGGGTGGCACAATAATTTCTTTTTCATGAGTACTTTTCACAGGCTGTACATAATCACTAGACCGTTCTTCCTTGATGTTTGCATTGGGATTATCACGAAAGAAATCACGTGGAGTGTAATGATAACCACAACTGATTTCATGGTCACATTTCCCAACCTCATTGGAAAAACTTACAACTCCCTCTTCATCAACATATTTCACAAAACATCGAGGTCTCTCACAACTAGGGCAAGCAATCTTGCTTCCCAAACTATACTTTTGCAAATGAAATCTATACTTGCTCATGGATAGATAAGTTTATTCGTTTGCACTATGCACTTTTGCACTATGCTTTGTCTGTAATTCCTCAACTTGGGTTGAAAGTGCAATAGTGCAAGATGCATTTGATGTTTGGTGTTGAATTTTTCGATATTCGCCATGCTTGGTTTTTTCCAGAATTGGCTGCTTTGTCTGACAGAGTTTCTTTAATGCATAGAATACGGTTCTTCTGGGTATTTCATATATTTTCGCAGCAGCGATAGCATCGCTTGCTGTGAATGTATTACCCAACTGAGATAACCAGTCTTCTTTTACATCACCGATAGTATTAGACAAAAGTATCTCTTGTATCCTATGGTAAGTATCTTCATAGTAATCAACCATACGAATAGCGGATTTCACAGAAGACAGGCTTACTGGCTGCATATCTTCTTCGCCTACAGCCCATTTCATTATCTGAAATATCAAGGATAAACGTCCTGCATGGCCATTAAGTTTCATACTGCGACTCTCCACATCTGCATCATCGTCGATGCTATTAACATTATCAATGATATTGTTATACCAATCATAAAAATACACCTCTGCCTCCTCTGTCATTTCCAAAACTTTTGGTTCTGCAACATTCCTTATTTCATTAATCGTGCAGGGAATTTCAAGTACTTTGTTGAGAATAGTCGCCCATTGCCCTGCTATATCAGGTTTTGGGATACTATTATCATTTCTTCTCCATCTTGAAATCTTCCTGTCTTTTGGAAAAATAAAGATAAACCTATCAAGGAATCCGTTAGCAATGAACTCTTTTCTGAACACCTCATGTAACATGTTGGTCTGTACCGTTCCTATTACATTAATACACGGCGTTTTAACACGAATATGACGTGATGAGGACTTGCGTAGAACTTTAATCGTACCACCACTATAAGCTGTTAGCAGAAGTTCAATAAGATTATTATTGCCATTGTATCTCTTTGCAAAATTGAATAGCCCAATAATCTCGTCGACAATTATAGCTATCCCTCGTGGATTGCGCCAATGAGCTTCTACCATTGCTTCTGGTGTGAAGTCTGATATAATATTGGTCAACCACTTGGGCGCTTTCAATTTATCATTTCCTCCGTTCGCCTGCTTGGCACGCTCATATTTCTCAAGTTCCTCACTATATTTCTCGTCAAGACGATCATCCAAATCGTTAATAGGTTTGTAGAGGAAGTTAAGAGGAGGAGTTTTGCCTAAACCTGGTCGCCCAATAAGCATCATATAAAGAGATGGACTGTCTTTCCACTCATTTCTGATATTGATTTGGTATGAATTGCCTATGGCAGCCGCCATCGCAGATATAATAATGGATGCCACATACTCAACATTGAAATTTTCATGTCGAGAAAGGTTCAGAATAATTTCCTGAATTTTATCAGGGAAAACATCCAACGGCAATCCTCCATCAAGATTATGCTCTACCTTTGCTCGGAGCATATTGGTTAAATGCAACTTATCGACCATAGCCACCTCCTCTCCGTTGGGGTAGTTCATCACTTGCCGCAAAGGCATCATAGTGAAAATTACGAAGGAATCGGTCTACATCTTCTTGAGTATACCAATATTTGTCTCCTTGACGTGAATATCCAAGGTAACCATTATCACGCAATTTCTTTAGGTATTTCTCCTTTATACCCAATTTTGCCATCAGTGCCTTATTATCATATAGATGATTTTGGGGCATTTGATGTTGAGCCAAAGCCTTTTCCTGCTCCTCTACAGTGTGGAGGATTTTCTCCAGCAATTCCCGTTCACATAGGGACTCTACATTCTTAATTTTAGCCATATACTTAAACAATTATGGCTTGACGGTCCTGATGCACACTCGGACTTTAAGCCGGGTTATTTCGCTATGGTACGATTGTGCACGTCGTCCATAGCTGCCACGAAAGTAGCGAACCTTTAGGACCTCGAATGTTATGGTAGATTAGTTAGTGTGTTATGAATAATGTTAGGGTAAGTTATGTTGAAGTTATGATTGAGACGCAACTATCTGATTATAAATAAAAAAGAGTAGCCGTTTAGCTACTCAAAAAATTTATCAATCTCTGTTGATTTTACTGGGACTGCTAGGTCTTTCCTATTTTGTCGGGATTGCCCTAGCCCCGAGATGTCAAACAAATTATTTAGCTCTGTGTCCGGGAAAAAAGTTTCTCCAAACTTCCAGGATCCTTTATCATCAAATTTTGAAGGTATTGGTTTGTCCCCACAATAAATACGCCCACACATATACGCCAAAAGAACTTTTGATTCGTTCCATTTATAGTGTGTGCCATCTTCTTTCATATAACCAGCTTCTATGGCCTTTGCAAAAACTTTACGAGCCAATTCTGTATCCAATGTTTCAGAAAGAATAATTTCAGCATCAACAGATACAACTTCTTCCACATTCATAATATTTTTCTCACGAAGAATTTCTGCACCAATAACTAATGCAGCTGCTGAAATCAGAAACATAATTGTGCCCCAAAACTCTGATGAGCCAGTTTCGTTATCGCTGACAGGATTTACAATTCCAAGTCCAACGAGTAATAATGTGCCTACGAATAATGTAATTGCACTTGACCATAGAATTACTCTTGCGTATTTTTTGAAGACGAAGGCAATTGCCAACAAGATAACACAAAGACCAATATTAAGAAATATAATCTGCAACATACTTCATTCAAATTATTTCTAGAGTTTTAAATTCATCTTTTAAACGTGCCACCTCAGTAGAAAGAGTTTCCGGAAGAAATCTTGCATAAACTTTCTCTGTAACATCGGTACTACCATGTCCTAAAAGGCGACTTACTACAGTCATTGACAAACCTTTGTTTAATGCAAACACTGCAAATGAGTGTCTAGCTACATGCATTGACAAATTAAACGGCAGCCCAATCTGTTCACCCACTACCACAAGTGACTGATTGATGCATTTCGTGGCATTATTACGAGCTTTATAAAGGGCTTCAGCATCATCTAGGTCTAATTCTTCTTTCACAAGATTGAATACATATTTGCAGCCTTCCCGTTTTTCTTGCCACTGTCTTAAGATAGATATAGCTTGCTCTGTAAGAGGAATCACATGGCGTTTGTTTGTCTTAATCATAATTTTTCTCAACTCTTTCTTCTCAAAGTTGATATGCCCCCATTGCAATGTCATTACATCCACAACACGAAGTCCGCAAGCATGGAAAGCAAAGAAGAAAATCTCCAGAAACTCTTTCCTGCGTGGTTCAGGGCAGGTTTTGTAGTATTCCAATAGAGCAAGTAATTGTTCTTTATTCAGACTCTTCCCATCAAATTCACTTTCCTCTTCCGACAAAGATACCTTAGTAATAATACGCATATCCTGTATTCGTGCATTGACAGAAGGTTCCAGCATACCCATCTCACATGCGTAAGCACATGCTTTTAATATTGGTGTTAAAGAGTGATTGATTGTTGCATCACTATTCTGCTTTATCTCTCTACGCCACAAAATATATGCATCCAATAATTCAGGAGTGATATCGCCGACATAGATAGAATCGGTACGATATGTACCCTGTTTCGTAGAACGAAGGAAGGTTTGGAATATATTCATTCCGCTTTTACCGTTTTCATATCGACTACGGCCAATCTTGTTTCTTGAGTATTCTGAATAAAGACGCTCCAATGTGAATTCAACAAAATCTTTTCCTTGGTCTGGGCGTGTCAATGGCTTATCTGCAAGGAATCCCGAAATAATGTCAGCAGTGATTTGATTGGGATGCTTTTCATTATACTCAGCAAGCATAGAGTCAATCCGCTCAACACGTGCCAATAACAGTTGATTGAGACGTTTGTACTCAGATCCATAACTGACACGAATTTCTCCACGACCTTGATTGCCGTTCTGATTCCAGTCGGTTTCCTTAACAAAGACATTTGTTGTCTTACGTATAATTTGTCTATTCCAAGTATATTCCAACTCAATAGGGTAGGCTTTATTTTTGTCAGACTCCTTCGGAGTACGGAGACGATATTTGCCCAACGGATATAATCTCTTCGGTCTTCCCATACGCTTCCTTTCGTTTTAATATTCCTGAGGATGCACAAAGGTAGTGTATTTTAGACAAACAAACCCTATTTTCAAGAAGGAAAATTGCATTTTAGACAAACAAACCGCACCATTCAAACCTATAAAACACCAGCGGGACAAACAAATTATTTTTGCTTATCCCGCTGATATTTAAGTGATTAACTTAGATTTTCCTTCTTAATACTCCTCCTCGTTAAAGAAGAAGTCCTCT